>Ga0207997_1001141_pt1 | contig 13775 bp, 19 predicted proteins | sample AntAceMetag02UKN_FD_184777 | JGI IMG/M metagenome (GOLD analysis project Ga0207997, IMG submission 184777) | Saline lake microbial communities from Ace Lake, Antarctica - Antarctic Ace Lake Metagenome 02UKN (SPAdes) (version 2) | ecosystem: Environmental > Aquatic > Non-marine Saline and...
TTATCCTGGCGGGATCGATCCTAAAACAGTTTCATCTGCCGGGTGGCATCTTTAATTCGATCGATTGCGATATCACAGTCCAGGTCGATACCGGTGTAGGTGATGTCCAGTTTCTCACAGACGAGTGCCAAAGTACCCGATCCGATGAAGGGGTCAAGGATGTGCGCGTCCCGGGGCGGAGATGTCAGTGTGACGAGATATCGGATGAGGTCCATAGGTTTCACCGTTGGATGGGTATTGCCTTCGCCGCGCTCTGCCTTTGAAGTTTTCGCACAGTAGAAGAAACGGCTGGCACCCCCGGTATCACCCTTCATAGCTTTTTTAATGCCGGTTTGTTTCCCATACACATTTTTACCGGTGGTATTTGTGTATGGTATTGCATTGGTGTCTCCGGTTGACGTTATACCACTCTGATCATCCAATATACCGATCGGGCAATCAGGGTGGCAATTCCAGGACTCAACAGTTTCGGTTCCATCGGTATTGCCATATTTTATTGATGGTATTCGGTTGTATTCACCATAGGCATTATTGGTTGGCTTGGACGGTTCTTTGCCGGTGACGCTTCCGCTCTTATTGTGAATCTTCTTCACTCCGACGAGCTCACACTCCGGATGATGGGATAGGATTATATTTGCCGGCCATCGACCTGGATTGGTATTTGACAGGGTTGAATGTTTTGTGATATGATAGACAAAACACTTAATCAGGAGGGTACATAATGACTGGATCGCGTGAAAAGCATCCGAATTGGAAGGGTGGTCGGTATTTAAACAAAGGATATGTGATGGTTCTGATAGAAAATGGGAAATATCGGAAAGAGCATCGCATAGTAATGGAGGCCCACCTTGGGCGCAGTCTTGAACGTAGCGAAAAAGTGCATCACAAAAACGAAGATCGTGCTGATAATCGGATTGAGAATTTAGAGATTCATACAGCTGGTAGCCACACCAAACACCATTGGGATACAGGAGCTCTAAGAGAAGCCCATATCCAACGCCCGATGTCAACCTGTCATCCTGAGCGTAAACATTATGCAAAAGGTCTTTGTCGTTTGTGTTACATGGTAAAAGCTCAGTTGAAATATGCGAAAGCCAATCGAGACAAGATTCGAGAGTATCGAAAGAAGCGGTACCGAGAGCTGAAAGCAATGGGTCTTTCTCGGTTGGAGATTCGTTCGAGGCTGTAGCTATTCGACTTTTCTCAATATTCAACCCCGACACACCGTGCTGCATGGCGTTATTTGCAAACGTGCCATCCAGCGGTTTCATTGCGACAATGATCGGTTCATATGCAGGCTTGAGTGCTGTGCCGTAGCCAATCCATTCATTATCGATGTCGTATACTGGTATCTCACCTTGAATTTGCTTTCCACCAATTGATTTTCCAGGAACATATTCTTTTTGGTAAGAAAATCCACTTGTTCCATCCTCATTGTTTAGGCCCCTACGAGAGCCAATCTGTTTCAGATTCTTAATACCTCCAACCTTTATTTTCTCAACATTCTTCCCTATGTTGTGAGATTTCGGGAATCCCGATCCATACAACCACATCATCACATCACGTATTTCCCACCCTGCATCCTCGATCGCACACATAAGCCTATGATGGGTCCGAGTCCCACCAAATGCCAGCATGATTGCCCCCGGCTTACAGACCCTCAATACTTCCTTCCAGGTCTCAATCTGAAACGCTACCCCTGAACTGTCCCATTTTTTCCCCATGAATCCAAGTTCGTATGGGGGATCCGTGATGACCGTGGTGAAATGGTTGTCAGGGAACTCGAGGCATACTTTGCGGCAGTCGCCCTGGTAGAGGTTGCCGAGCTTTGTTTTATGTGTGGGTATCATGGTTGAATGTTGTCCTTTATAATATACGTATCACCCAAACAGCTTCGTCTGCCTGGTCGCGTCGGTAATCCGCGGGATCACACTTCCTTAGTATCCGCATTTTCCCTGTTGGAAGTTTGGTCTGGTATGAGTTTCTGACCGCTTTCAGCTATTCGTGTGATATGTTCCGGACTCAGCTTGTCTTGGATTTGCTCGTTCATCGCGCATATGCTGGTAACAAGGTCTGCGAAAAATCTCGCAACGTCCTCAGTGTAGGTGATGTCCTGGACCTTACTGTTCTGGGTCGGCGGGGTCATGTGGTTGAAAGAGTTCAGGCGTGACAGATGCGGTTTTTCGGCGTTCAACCCCCACCCCAATTCAACCGGCCCGTATTCGATCCGGATCTTACCTGATTTATATTTGAAAGTCTCCTTTTGCTGGGGAACAGCATACACCAAAATTCCGTAGGCGTGTCTGTGTATGGGATCTTGGGTTATGCTCCCTCCCGACCATTCGCAGCCCTCGCCTGGCGTGTAGTCGCTCAGGAAGCAGCCATTTGGGACGATGGTGCTGTCGACGTCCACACAATAGGAGCATGCTGTTTCTATAGCATACCGGATTACCATTATCGATTCCGTCAATTCCCGACTGAGATATTCGTCCAGGATTTCCTTGATCTTCTCTCTCAAACGTTCAAGAGTCTGAGCCCACACGAAACCTTTCACCTTGTTTCGGTTTTCTTCAAGTTCGATCCCTGCGTCGACTAACCGAGAGGCTATGTCTGCAGGTAGAGTTGTGGTAAATAACCCATCAGCATTGACGCTTACCTTGTACTGGAAGTCAACATCTTCTCCGTGCCTGTGCACTCTTACAGTTTTCAGGTGTCCCATAATTATACCTCCAATGTTCTGTAATGGTGGGCGCAGCTGGAATCGAACCAGCGATCTTCCGGTTATGAGCCGGCTGCTCTGCCAACTGAGCTATACGCCCAACAGGTTATAATCCAACGAATCTCATCTGGCATGCAGTTGAACAAAATGAATAGTTTGAATAGTGGATCGCCTCATCTTCTGGAACATCCATTTTTTCGCACTGGTCACACGTGATAAATCCATCAAATTCTGTGTATATACCCACGCCTGCAGATGGGAATTGTTTTACAGTCGGGTCAACGATCGTCCCATCTGGCTTCTTGCACCACCAATGCTGTTCTTCTGTGCCCCATATGGGACAGAAATAGTGACCGCGGACCATTGTTAGGGTCGGATCCTCGGCGACGGCCCTTTCGCAGAACTCCTTGCACTTACCTCTGTATTTCAGGTAATTTGACTTCTCGGCTTCGTGGGCTTCGAGTTCGTCCTTCCGATGTATTCCACCCTCGATCAGCTCATCCATTTTCTGTTCCATATATTCCATAGTAATTATACCTCCTCGCTATCCTTCCTAATCCTGCGATGCCTGGCCTCAGTCTCTTTGTCAGCAATTCCCGCGTATTGGTATGTTTCGCCGTTGTCACGATCTGGAGTATCACCACCTGGAACATCCGGATCACTGTCAAATCTCTCCTCATACCTGCAGAATTCACCATTGTCGTCAGGAACCATGTAACCCTTGGCAAATGGTGGTGTTTCGATGCTGTATCGTTGGATCATGATGGATTCTCCCTATACTGTTCAATTTCTGTGGATGTTCACGATTATTGAACCGGCACAGAACATGGTTGCTTGCAGCAGTCACAATACTGTCGTAGCAATCTGAGTTGTTAAGATATCCTTAATAACTCGATTGCGATGGTATTATTCTCCCAGTATTTTCTTGAGCTGCTTGTATGCATCCCCGGCTATCCACCCACCGAGTTCTCCTATCGCACCTTTTACATCCCTGAGGTCACGCTCGTCTATGATATGAAGCGTGATGTCAAACGGATAGTCGATTGCCTTCTCGAACGTACCGTGGGCGCATCCCGTGCAGTTGTGGGCATCAGGTGCCGTATCATCTGCCGTATCATCTGCCGTATCATCCGCTGATTCGTTTTCAAATGTCCACATGCTGTACTTGTTGCAGGAGCAACATGGTTTCTGAGCAGATGTTTTGTCATCGTCTACGCAATTGCTGCAACGTTTTACCACGGGTACCTTCGGTTCATCCGATGATTCATCCTCGGAACGTTTCGGTTCCCAACCAGGGCTACCAAGGTTATCCCAGCAATTTCTACAAGGGAGTGCTCCCGCCCGAACGTGCTCATGCTCGCATGTTTTGCAGGTTTTATCTGTGGAGATGGGTTGCCAGTTGTCGTGACTGACACACGAGTCGCATGGAGGATAGTCTGTCGTAGTATCCCAGTTGTTGCAAGTTCCACACATTCTTTCCGGTTCTGGTTCAGCAGTAGGTTTGGCATCCGCCGCCGGCGCGTCGCAGGGCTCACAGTCGCTTTTATATATATATTGATGTCCATGTAAAGACCCGAAGACTTCAACACTCCAAGATGCTCCAGAATCTGAGAGTACGCGGCACACATCACCTTTCCTTGGATTATAACAGTGACGAGAAGTGGTTATCCTAATCCAGTCAGGCATTGTTACCGGCTCACAATTATCCTTATCGACAGCGTAAGTGCAACCATCGCCGATGGGTATCCTGTAAGCTTCAACCACCTTTCCGCCCAATTCATTGTATATAGCCTCGCCGATAACTCGGTACACCTCACCTTTGGTCACGGAGCCTTCGGTTTCTTTGATGCGAATGTACTCAGGTTCTTCAATGACTGGCACAAGAACAACGTTCTGTTTGTTACACGTGAATGCAGTATCGAAGTTCTCTCCTTTCATGTTAATATCCTCTATGGGTGTAAGAAACATACATTTAGATCCTGGGTAAAAACAGCTTCCATTTTTTGCTCTTTCGCAGATTACCTTATTCATGATTGTCTCCTTTTTTATACTACTTATCCATTGTATTTCACGTGATCGATACAATATGGGTGATGTATATCGCGGTTGGTTCATATGTCATCCATCTCATCAGACAATAGACAATCGTCAGCGTGTGGGTATACACCACATGAGCAGGTGTCTTCTGTGTCATCCTCAGACTCGCCATCGCTATCACCACCACTACCATCCACCACCAACCGCAGCTTGCGATCCTGCTCCAGTAAACCCTTGATCAATTTCAGGGTGGCCGGCGCGATACCATTCGAGCTAATCGTGAATTTCTTCTGGACCACGTATGGATATTCCAGTCTGTCCAACATTTTAATCACGTCGGAAAATGTTACAGTGACAATCCACTTATGGGAAAGGTAGGCGCCCTTGCCGGCACGCTGGATGAGACCATTGCGGGAAAGATTTCTAAGGTACGCGGTAACGGATTTCCGGATAGGCGTGTAGAATTGCTCCTCGGTGGATCCGTCAGAATGTTTGACATCGGGCGCCTTAAACTTTTTCTGGAATATCTTTCGCTGCTGGTTGCGGGGAAGCTTCGCGGCATTCTTAATTATACCGTCCAGGTCGATGGGACCGTGGTCCTGGATGAGCTCAAATGTTTGCAGGTATGTGATTGATAATTGGTGCTGGGGGTGGTGTGGTGTGAACGGTTTTTTATTTTTGGCTGTCATTGTCGTATGTTCCTTTGGCTATTCGGTGAGTCTGTGGTTCCAGGCGGTTACGAATTGTTTTACCTTGGGCATTATGTATTTATCGCGGACACGCTCAACCACGCACATATGCCCGCCCGTGTGTTCTTCCCACCTCCGGCAGAATCCACCATAGAGCTTCAGCATGTCGTAGAAGTGGTATAGATTTTTTTCGTCAGACGCGGTTTCGTCGTACTTGAAGTGCCAGTATTGTTCCAGTTCGTTGTGGCTCTTACTGAACAGTTCTTCTTGAAACGCATCATGGATTGCGGTAATCGCGTTGCCAAGGTCTTCCTTTGTCAGTGTCTTCAGTTCTTCACCCATAGTTCCCGTATCTGGTTTCTTTCTTCCTTCACCGGATACTGGTTCGCACTCTGGGCAAGTTCTCAGGTTCGATTTTGACCCGTTGCAATATGGGCATGACCAGCTATCCATCGTCTACCTCCTATTCGTAATGAATACATCCAGGTTTGTGAAATACCGTGAAGCCTTGGACCGGGCAATCGCATTCGTATGATTCGTCCGGAATGCTCCCGACCAGATCATCTGCCAAATCCATCAGCTCTTTTGGTGGATCTACCAGCACCACTTCCATTCTTTCAAGATCCGGCACCCAGTAATCACAATCGTCGCGGTGTAGATATATGCACGTCATGCGATCTTCTGGTGTATCCGGTTCGGATCGGGCTGCGTTCCACATCACCTTAACTTTGCGATACACTGCATCGGCAGAATAACACTGCTTATCCTCGCCCCAAAACAGCCAACCAATATTACAAATAGTATGCCTGTCCAGTCGCGCAACAGTTCGTGGCTCAGGATCGGGGGTGACTTCCGGTGCGTCTGCCGCATCTTCAACCCTTGTGAGCCGAATCCGGTCTGCTGCGATATGCTCAACCCAGTATTCTCCCGTGGCGTCTTCGTATTTTGTGAGCTGTTCTAATTCGATAATGGGTGTTGTGTCTGCAATCACCTTATTCAGCCGGGCTATTTCAATCCTTAGATAATCTTGACACATATGAGAGCCATCCTTTCCGGTTTCCCATTCGTATCCGCAGGTACAGCACTTTGATGTCTTCGCCATCGTCTATTCCTCCCGTGTGTCTTGCAACGGACACCAATCTTGAATTGTGAAGTCAGGATATTCCCATGACTTTTCGGGGCATCTCCATATTGTTCTATTGTCTGCATCCGGATGGGCGCAGTAGTATGCGTACACCGTCGGGTAGCCGTCTTCCGCTGTGCAATCCTCGCAGTCACTGCAATCGTTATTATTCGTGTCTTTGGCATTGACTACTTCCTCGGCGATTATTGTTTATCCGCATTTCCGACACTGCGCCTTGCCGGGCCTGACAATTTCCATAGTGTCGTTGCCGCAGCTGGGGCAGGTAATTGACCATGTGGATCCGAAACCGTCGGTAATGGTAGCTTTGCCTGTATCATCCCTACCAGATTCCTCCATTTTTGAGTCCAACCAGCGGTCGAATTTAGACATCGTTTCGTCTGAGAGGTGTTTCCGAATATCCTCGATCGACCCCCGCTTGAAATCACACAGGCCACACTGCATTTCGCCGTCGTCACCGTAGAGACCTATGTGGCCATGGTACAACCAGAGCAGTCTGCGGAGGTCTCGTTCGATGTCTGACTTTTCGTCCTGGGCGATTTTCCAGGTGTGAGAGTGCTGCAGCTTTAAACCGTCGATTGTCGGGAAAAACCCTTCCTGGGACTGCTCCCTGATCGAATGCTCGTTTGCTGTGAAATATTCTTCGAATGTCATGACTGCCTCCTGGACTGCTCCTTAAAACTCAATATCCAGCAGTTCGCATACTTCATCCACGAGTTCGTGGCCTTCGCTACATGACATTCCGGGGAACTGTCTGACTGTCACCATGCGCAATAGAAGTTCTTTCAACCTCTCGGACGGTTGGGGCATCCACACCGATGTAACGTTGTCATCCTCCGGCAACGCCGTGATCCTCAGCGCCCACAATCCGTCTTCTCGCTCAATCCACTCGCCCGCGTTTATGCAGTGCCCATCATCGGTTTCTACTTTTACGAATCTTCCAGGATTGTTTGACGGGGGTCCGTCAAATATGATATTGATTGCTTTGGTCGTCATCTTAAAACTCCTTTTTATACATGATTATTCCATTTCACCTTATTTATCCAGGCATTATACGTTTCGAGATCTCCATAGGGAACAAAGAACATCAGGGTTTTCTTGCGCATGTCCACATGAATTGTCCCAATATATTTGGCGCCCGGGAATGTGAAATATGCCGTCGGTGATAGCTGTGGGTATCCGCCGTCAAATCCTACGATTTCTACCTTCAGACAGTGTGTCATGATTGCTATCTGGAATTGTTCGTACTCGGAGTTGATGCGTGCTATCCTATTGCCGTGATCATCTTTGCATTCCTGGGAGCAGTAAACAGCGTGGCCGATAAAGACTGCAACATCGACGTTTTCTTCATCCTCATGCACACGATTACTGCAGTTGAAGCACTCACAGTACCAGCCATGTTCCTTCACCAGGATTTCCGGGGTCAGCGTTTCATAGGTGTATTTGTCTAATTCTGGGGTACGTCTGCATTTCGCGTATTCGAATTCCAGGTCCAACTTTTCTGCGCCAATCTTTCGGGCCGCAATTCCGTGACCATGGAAGACGACTGTTCCGCTGCCCTCGTCATCGTCGTATACCATCCATGCGACTATCTTTTTTTCTTCAGTGGAAGATTTTTCCGGTGCGTCAGTTTGATTGGTTTCGTCAGTCATTTTCCACTCTCCTTTTGAGTATGACCAAGTATAATCACATCAAGCAAGAGAGTCAAGCTATATTGTTGAATATCCTTAGATTATTTTTTCAGTCGGATCTGCCCAACATGCGATATGATGCCCAGAGTCAGGCTGGAAACCAACGATCAAGAATCCATCCGTTACTTTCCACCAACGACTATATTCAACGATCTGATGTGCCCACTTATCATCTCGTGATTTCTTCAGGGCCATAGCTGCTCCCCGTCTGCTCAAAAGTGTAATACGGTAGGCAATTCCAGATGACGAATAGAGTTTTATGCTGGTTGGCCCATATGTGTATATCCTATCCATTTTTTTCCATCCTTTTTTTGTTTTCTTCCATCCACGTTTCAAAGAGACCCCATGCAGGATGCCTCTCTGATACCGGTTGATTAGCCAGGGGTTCCCCGCGCTTTCCGACAAACAATGTCCCAGCGGACCGCCCATAGTACGGGTAGAATTCCCACGACCACTCCTTGCCATTTTTGTCGATTCCAGATCCATTATAGACCGCGTGACTGCATATCGCGCAGTAATCGCATCCGATGAGGGTGCAGTCGATGCTGGTACATTCGTCAGGGGTCGGCATGGGAGAAGTCTCCTTTTACTCTTTTTCTATAATGACTCTTTCATCGTCCGCACGAACCCTCGCGCCGATTGCTTGAATGTGGTACCGGCGGACAGATAATCTTTGTCAACGCTTAGCAGGCTGAATAGATCGAGTATCTGAAGGTAATGAGTATCGCCGTTTAATTCCCAATGTGGCCAAAGAGAATGCAGTGCATCAAAAAGCATCGACACGTTTGTTCCTGGCATGTGGTTATACCGTTCCAAGGCGGCATGTCGAACCTTGGTGATCTGGCAGTCATCCATACCGCTGGAGATGCTCTTGACAGATGTGCAACACCGGTTGAAATCGATGAGCGCTCGGCGGTGCTCATATCCTAAGTCGACGGATTGATATTTCATTGTGCGTTACCTCTTTGCTATCTCACCTTCTTGATATAAAGTACAGGGGATGTCCGACGTCTTTGATAAAATCTACGGTACCCCCCTTCCACTGCTCACCTTTACAGTACGGATGGGACCGGAATAGAACCTTGTCACCAGACTTAGGTGGCTTTCGCTTATATTTTAGCTTGATTACCGTCATTGCCATTGTGCCAATCTTTGCGTTGACCACCACGAGAATACCCCCAATTTGCGTACATATCGCGAGAACGTGTCGACTTCTGACCCGAATACATACACGTTTTTGTGTCAAGAACTCTCTGTCAAATCCGATATAGTCGATACCGCCCGGACATTCTTTGAAAATTGTTTGCCCCACACTCACAATCCACACGGCAAGATGAGACGTGATTATATGGTAACTTAATCCATGCCCCACACCCGTGGCATACGATCGCTTTTTGGGCCTCACGGGGACAGTCGCGATCGCATGGCACGTGCGTGTCAGGTGTGTGGAATAGATCACACGATGGGTCGGGGCATAGAAAGTACGTACAATTGGAATCTTTCATTGTGAGCCTATTCGGGATCGCCGAATCCTTCGGGATCGTTATCAAGATTATCCTCGTCAACGATGGTTTGCTCATCAACATCGATTCGATCAATGGATTCAATCTCGTCCTCAGATATGTCGATCGGATTCTCCGACCATTCCGCCAGGGGAAAGAGATGTTGCTCAACGATTTCACCCATCGTTTTACTCCTAGCCCTTCCCAACCACGACACCATGGTAACGCCGGAATCATTTGTCCATACCCTAAATACAGTGGGTTCTGAATCTGGTCGCCTTACTACGTACAGTCCATCTTTTGTTGGTATTGATTTTGTAAATTTCATGACATACTCCTTGCGCGTTGTGGGTTAATGTATCCATATCTCTATCCTTAAATATCCGAATAGTCTTCGTCGGTGTCGTCGTCAACCATCGCGTCAACGCCAACCATCGACATGGCGGCATTGATCTGTTCTGATAGTTCACCCTGGAATAACCTCATGCCTTCGAATCCCAATTCCGTGGACAGTTCAGGCTCAACTATCTCCTGTATCTTATCGAAGTACGCCCGCATTTTCTCGGCATCGGGCTTCATTTCTTCTATCATGGCAAGTGTTTTTGCCTGCTCCACACCCCTGTCAATTTTATCTTGCGCTTCGGCATCGGCGGCATCCCACTCGGCTTGAACCCGTCGTGCCTCGGCATCTGCATCATCCTTTGCCTTTTGCTCGGCATTGACGGCAGCGTCCTTCTTTTCCTGCTCGGCTCTGGCAGTAGCGGCTTTGGCATCCGCAAGGTCCTGTTTCTCTTTCTCAAGCGCGGCACGTCCATCGGCCAGTTTCGCCTCTGCGATACGATGTTCTTCGTCGAGAGCGTCTTGACGGGCTTTGGCAATAGCATCTTGTTTGTCCTTTTTGACGGCCAACCGCTTGGTTTCAGCCTCGTTCGCAATCCGGATCTCTTCCTGCCGGGCGGCTTCAACCTTTCTGTCTATCTCTTCCTGGGCAAGTCGCTTCTTCTCGATATTGTAGTCCTCTGTGGCTTTGGTATGGGCAGCATTGTATTCGTCGTCAGACATGGATACTATTTCCATATAGGAAACGTCACTATCCAGACCCTTCAGTGTGCTCACGCGATCGTCGATAATCTTCTGCTTGGCGAGCCTTGCATCTTCCTGGCGTTTGGCATCTTCAGCTTCCCAGTCCGTCAGGGGCTGGCGAACCTTCACCTTGAGAGTATCCAGCCGGTCCCGGGCAATCTTCCGGTTTCCGTCGACGAGTTTCTTCTTCGTTGCCCATTCAGATGTGATCTCCAGACCCATGCTATCAAGAAGTGTTTTTGACTGAGCCACCTTGTACGCAGTCGATGCGATCTCTTTGCGTCCCTTGTCAGTAGTCACGTCTGGAACGAGGGTGTCCACAATCTTCTCTATGTTGTCCACAAGGACTGTCATTCCATCGCCCTGGAATACTGACATGGCGTCTATTTTTTCTTTAACGATTAGTGCTGTTGACTCGGTCATGATGGCTCCTTATTTCTATTCCTTGGTTTCAGGTTCATATTTTTTATGGCCACCCTTTCGGTGACGACCAGTTTTGATTATCGGTGCGTCGAACGGTATGCCGGTTTCTTTTCTGTATGAGTTTCGCCGACCGCACGGGTGACAATATCCGCTCTTTTCCCGGGTCATATTCGTGCACCATGGGTATATGCACTCCACCAGTGGCCTTAGGTTACGCGAGGTTTTCATCCTGGACATGTCGTCAACCCCTGGCCTCACATCTGGAAAATCGTAACCCGGTACGGAGTCGCACATTGGTCCTGCAAGGGCCTCGATATATGCGATTCTTTTTTCGCAATCACCACAGGTGTTGTTATCCTTATCCTCATACTCAAGATCGCAACCTATGCATGGTGATTTAATCGGCAATGTCAAACCTCCGAATCAGGGTGTCGAGTATCTGACTGCTGGCGGTTCCGTCGCCGTGAATGAATCGTATGTTTGGATCTCGTTTCTAAGTTTTGAGTTCTCGTGAACCACGTCGCTTACTTTATTTCGCACCAATATACTGATCTTTGTGGCAAGCGCTGAGCCCACTCTAGTGTTTTCGTCACGATCTTCAAGCATATCCTTGTAGTATTCCACACCAAGTGACGCGTGACTCTCACGATCAGGTACATCAATGGTTGACCGGGAGAATAGGATGTATCGGTATATGGTATCAGGTATGTTGACATCCCTGCGGTGGGGTGCCTTCTTTTTTGTGTAAAGGCGTTTGGCATTCTTGCTGCAGACGATAAGGCCGGCTTCCGGTGGCAGTTCTTCCGGTTCGATAATCCCGGGTGGTGCGATGAAGTAGAAGTCGGTACAGTAATCAAGATATCCCTGCCACTTGTTATCCTGGATAAAGTCCGCACGACTGGTCTTGATCTCGTATGCCCACACTGTCGGATGCGCCCAGGATTTTTTCATTGCCCAGAAGTCAATGCGTTGGCATCCTGGATGCTGAGTAGATGACTTTGTGTTGCATTCTGGTACGCAAATATCTTCCGAATGTTTCCCGAGTAGAAGATTCGAGATGTCACCGTGGGTTATCTTGCGAGCAGGATTCTTGTCAGCAGGCATCGTCGACAACCTTTGCGTGAGCCACACAGGCGTAGTGGGCTATCTTCACGAGGTCCAGGGCGTCTTGATCCTCCCGACTGTTCCGGCCGTGGCGTAGGATATACTTCTTGATCTCCCTAACCAGGTCTCTCGGCTCGTCATCTGTGAGCCTGTCATCCCCCTTGTCACCATATTGTGGGATCGTATATGTTTCAATATGGTCGGCAACTTTCTTGCTGAATTCTGCCCACTCCTCACCGCGTTTTGATTGTGCCGGCTCTGTTGCATCGGATGATGTTGGTGCGATGAATTGTGAATGAAATTTACTAATATTCATCCTTAATAGGTCGTATAACATTGCCTCGCACCCACCCATTTTAAGCATCTGGTCGAAAATTGCAGCAAAATATTCATGATCCGATTTGTGATTATTCGACAGTGTGAAAATCTTAAAACGGCGATTATTGTATCCCAATGAAAGGAACCTCTTTCCGCTTGAAGCCATGATAAGGTTGAGGTGATTTTTGGTGTCAAGTACAACCTTTCCCCTTTCTTCAATCAATAATCTGTCCTCTGTTATCAGATCCTTGATCGCGCTCTCAACCATTCCGTCGTTTTCCCAAGAATCATCGTCCATGAACATGAGAATTCTGTCCTTGAGACGCCCGTTGAATCGAGATGCGAGATTGGACAGGCTACATGTCGGTACGAAGTCGTTTCCGAATATCTTACCGAATAGATTTACGAAACATCCCTTGCCGGTACCCTGCTCACCGCGGAGAATGGGACAAACACCCACACGTGTCCCGACTGGATTTTGTACGATATGGGCCATCCATGACAACAACCATGAGTACATATTCTTGTCTTCACGGCAGATAGTTTCGAACATGTGATTGTTGTATAATTTCCAGTCTCCCATCTTTGGTTTTAATGCAAATCCCGTGAATGTATTAGCCTCTTCTTTAATTGATCGTGTCATTGTTCAAACCTCCTCTTCGTTAATTCCATCGTCAACTTCTATGTTCTCGTTAAAGTTAATATTGATCGATAGCTTATCGCAGAACGCCTGCCTGCATTCTTCAAGTGATGGAAACCTATATCCCCACGGACGACTACCTTCCACATTTGGCATTCTGATTCGTTCCATGTCTGGACATACTCTCCGCAGCTCCTTCAAAAATTGATACTCTGCACCTTTATTTCGCGCAACACCTATATCGTTTGCAAATGCCATGTAACTATGATGCAGTACGACTGTCTGTATCTCACCAATCCAATTATCGTTACTTGGGAGGAGCGTACCGTCCCTCAGCCGTTCGAACCAGAATTTCTGTGCAGAATTCATGCTATGGACAATTTGATCCATCAGGGCCGCTGTGCGGGGGATTTCTCCGATGTCGTATT
>Ga0207997_1001144_pt1 | contig 13765 bp, 28 predicted proteins | sample AntAceMetag02UKN_FD_184777 | JGI IMG/M metagenome (GOLD analysis project Ga0207997, IMG submission 184777) | Saline lake microbial communities from Ace Lake, Antarctica - Antarctic Ace Lake Metagenome 02UKN (SPAdes) (version 2) | ecosystem: Environmental > Aquatic > Non-marine Saline and...
CTATAATAATACTACCTTACGTTACTATTCGTATCTTCTTCCAGAAGATACTCATAACAAGGTCTTAAAATCAAAGATTTTAAGGGATTGTAACAAGTTACAACCTTTGTTCTTTTAGATAATGCAAAAACTATTTAAGCTTCGCTTGTATCCAGCAAATGTGTCGATTTTATGAAGATAATGATAGTTGAAAATAAATGACAAGGAAACTTGACAGGGTAGCACCAAATGTGATATAATTAAAATAACGTAAGAGATATACAACAAACAGGGGGATTTATGAGTAAGAGATTATGTGGCGGAAGTTCAACAATAAAACAACAACATTATAAAAGCGGATATATTACAACGCATCAAAACAAAGTTCGTAATGCAGAAAAAAAATATAAAGGATTATTTAAGGCAAGTTTGAAAGCTGAAGAAGCTGGAAAAACTCGCCTTTCTTTTTTTCATAAGAAGTTTCCTAAATTTGAAGCTTATATGAAAACTATCAAATTAAAAAAGGTGGTAGCAGAATGAAAACTAACAGCAGTATAGGAAAAAAATACAAACTCACAGAAGTTAAAGACAGAGAATTCTTTTCTATGGGTAAATTTGTTTCTGGTTTCTTTGCAATGTTTAGTCCTGTCGGTTGGGCAAAAGATATTGTAGGATTATTCAATGTCAGAAAATTAATTGTTTATGCTTTAATTTTAGCAATGATATTTGGATATGGCTGGTATCACGGCAAATCAAATCAAAATCTTTTAATAGACATCGGAGAATATAAAGATTCTTATATAAAACTATTAGATGACAACGTGCTTCACATTGATGAGAATGGAACTGTTACAATAGAAGATGCTAATGGAAATATTTTGAAAACATTAAAATCAAAAGATTTGGATGCTTTGAAGAAACAACTTCGACCTTTTGGATTTGAATTATCTCCAATCGGTGTTATTGGCATTGGCGGTAGCACAGACGGAAGCATAGATGGCGAGGGCGGAATTGGTATCAGATGGTTTAGAGCTTGGAGAATAAACTTCGAATCGTTTTTAACAAACAAAGGAATTTATCCTCTAGGCATAAGTTATAAATTAGACGGAATAGGATTAAAAAATTCATCATTCGGAATTGGCGCAGGAACTTCATACGATAACTTCCTAGCAGATAAAAGACTGTTAGCTTACTTTAGTATTAAATTTTAAAAAGGAGAAAAAAATGAAAGCTATAACAAAGAAATTAGTAAAGTTTTTAGAGTTAATTAACATTTCTGGTTCAATAGAAATAAAAGAATGTATAATCAAAGGCTCAAAAGAAGACTTGCGAGTTTATGCCAAAACTCCTTCAAACGCATTTGCTTTGAAAGCAGTATTGAAAGGGGATTATTCTGAATTAGAAACTATAGGAATAGATGATTTAACTTTATTAAGAAAAGTTATATCGCTTAACAGAGAAGTAGAAGAAATTGATATAGCTAAAAAGGAAAATACTATTGTATTAAAAGCTAATAAAACAAAAACAAAACTTCTCTTAAGAAATACCAAATATATTTTAACAGTATTAGAAGAAAAAGATTATGAAGAAAAAACTAAGAGTTTAAAAGATAATCAATTTACTTTAACTAAAGAGAATATAGCTGACCTTGTAAGATATTACGATTTGTTTAAAAGTAAAGTAACAATTGTAGGAGACAAAAAAGAAATAGTTATAAAAGTAGGAGCAGAAGAAAATGTAGGAGAATTAAAAATAGATATTAAAGAAACAGTAAAACCGTTTGATGTTTATATTGCAGGTTTCTTTGTAGAAGCTCTATCTCAAATAGGAGAAGATGTTACTATAAGTGCCAAGACAGATGCTCCGATAATTATAAATTATAAAACAGATGATTACTCAATAGAATACTTATTGGCTCCTTTGAAAAAGAAGAAATAACACTTTGCGGGTATAGTTCAACGGCTAGAATCTTCGGTTTCCAACCGAAAGATGTGAGTTCGAATCTTGCTACCCGCTCCAAAAAAGAGAGAGTGATATGTCAGAAAATAGTATAAAAAATGAATTTAAAGTAATGGTAGTTGATAAAGCAGAAACCAAAGAATGGATTCTGAAAAAACATTACGCAAAAACTATGCCTTCTGTTATGCATACTTTTGGATTACTTGACAAAGACGAAGTCTTACAAGGTGTCTGCTTATATGGCACTCCTGCAAACAACCACAACAATGCACTTGGTGAACATAAAATGATAGAATTGGTTAGACTTGTTATTAATGAAGGACATAAACGAAATACTTTAAGTTATTTTGTTTCACAGACATTTAAATTATTACCTCGTCCTCTTGCTTTGATATCTTACGCAGATGCAGGAGTTAATCATCATGGATATATATATCAAGCTACAAATTGGATTTATACGGGACTCGGAGGCGGAGTGGACTATTACAGAGACCAATTTGGTAAAGATATCCATTCTCGTATAATGAGCGATTTAAGAAAGATATATCCTGACAGAACAAGACCCGAAATTGCTAAAATGAAAAAATGGTCAGACGTTAAAGGAACTTATAAGCATAGATATTTTACTTTCTTAGGTAGTAAAAAAGAAAAGAAACAAATGAGAAAAGCTTTATTAGAAAAATATAATATCGAGCCCTATCCGAAAGGAAAAAATAAAAGATATGACGCTTCATTTACTCCGGATACCCAAACTCGACTTTTTTAAAGGAAAATTATGAAAAATAAATGTATAGATTGTAGGAAACAAATTACTAAATATGCTAAAAGATGCAAAAAATGCAGTAAAACGGGTAAATTAAATAGCCATTATAAACATGGCAAATGTGCTAAAGGTTATCAGAATTGTTGTATTAATTGCGGTAAGAAAATAATTTGGAATAGCAAAAGATGTCGTTTTTGTGCCGAAAAGAAGGAACAACTAAAACAAAAAAAAGGAGGTTATAAACACGGAAAATATTGTCAAGATTATCACGTTTATTGTAAAGACTGTGGAAAAGAAATAACAAAACAAGCTAAAAGATGTAGAAAATGTTGGAGCATTTATCACGGCAAAAGAATTAGAGGTAAAAAGAATCCAGCTTATACAAATGGATTAACTCATTTGCCTTATCCTTTAGAATTTAAAAAAATAAGAAAATCTATCCGCAAAAGAGATAATTATACTTGTCAAAATCCAAAATGTAATTACACTCAAAAAGAAAATAAAAGAGCATTAGACATTCATCATATAGATTGGAATAGATTTAATTGTAAAGAAGAAAATTTAATAACACTTTGTAATAAATGTAATGTAAAAGCAAATTATAACAGAGATTATTGGTATGCTTATTACAAATATATAATGGAGAATAATGTCTATGTATAATATATTAGTTTACCCCAATATAACCTTCCAGAAAAATCTGGCCAAAGATAGTTATGTGGTAGTCTTATCTAACGTAATCAAAGAACTGAACAAAATAAGAGATGATTTGAATTTTACTATTTTAAGCCCCGAGATTATCGAAAGTTTGAAATTTCCCAATACTAAACAATTAATAATGCCTCTTCCTTCTTACCCAAATCAGATGAGAACCCATTTTGACAGCCAATTAATATTAAACTTGATAGATTGGAAAAATGATACCTATGATATAGTGTGGACTCATTTGCCGGAACAAACTTTACAATTAAAAAATTTGTTTTTTAATCTCACAAATGAACAACCTATATTCATTGGTTATTCTCATTGGTTCGAAGTTAAAGAAAATACCAATTACGCAGAGAATATGTTACCTGTTAATCTGCATGGAATTTTGGCAATGGAAAAATGTATGGTCAATACTTTATGGCTAAAGAACTTAATAGTCAAACGAGCAGAGAAATATTTAAGTAAAGAGTTAGTTGGGCAATTGGAAGAAAAAATTATAACAGGTTATTTAGGAACAGATGAACACGATATAATGCCAAAGACTCCAAAAGAAAAAGTATTAGTGTTTAATCACAGAGATAATGGTTATACAGGATTCAGAAAATTAATTATAGTATTAGATAAGTTATACGAACAACGACAGGACTTTAAATTATTAACTACTTTGATAAATTTAGATAGACCTTATGCTAAGACTGTAAATATAACTAATAGAGAAACTTATTTAAAAGCTCTATCTGAATGTTATGCAGGGATAGGTTATTTTCAAAATTATTCTGCTTGGTCTATTTCTACAACAGACGGATTAAGTGTTGGAGTTCCTTATCTCTTACCTAATGCTTATTGTTATCCAGAAATGTTAGGTAAAGATTATCCTTTATTGTTTGATGATGAAAAAGACTTTCTATCTAAACTCAATTTGCTTTTAGATGATACTGATTTAAGAGAAAAGTTATCCAAAGAAGTATTTGAAACAAGTAAGAATTTTTTATGGAAGAAAAGAACAGACGCTTTTAATAATTTAATAAATGAAGCAATAGCAAAGTTGCCTATATTAAGAAAAGAAACAGACAGTTATCATAAATTAGTTAAGATAATAGAAAGTGATAAAAGTATAACTAAGAAAGAACTTTTAAAGAAAATGAATTGGGGAATTAATATTGGTTGGAATAGATATAAAAATATGTTAAGAAAAAACGGTATCGAATTAAATAAAACACAAACGGCTTTATTTTAGGAGTAATTATGTCAGATGAACTTAGAGAACTTATATTTATTGAAAAATATAGACCTCAAAAAATAGAAGATTTAATTTTGAGAAATAAGAACGATATAATTAAACTTCTTGAAGATAATAATACTATACCCAATCTTCTGTTAGTGAGCAACAAGCCAGGGACAGGTAAGACGTCCTTAGCGAAGCTTATTATAAAGATGACCAATTCTGACTCTATTACAATAAATGCTTCAGACGAGAGGGGCATAGACACTATAAGGGACAAGGTCAAAACATTCGCAGGAGCGTTATCCTCGAACGGAAAGCGTAGATGTGTATTCCTAGACGAATTTGAAGGGACCACGAGGCAGGCACAAGATTCCTTGAAATCTATAATAGAAACTTATAGTGATAACTGTTTCTTTATCTTTACAGCTAATTTTGAAGAAAAGATAATAGAACCAATTAAATCAAGATGTATAACTATTAATTTCGAATTACCAGAGAAAAATGAAATATTAAAAAGATTAATTTATATTTGTGAACAAGAAGATTTAAAAGTAACAGATGACGATTTGCAGAGATTGGTTGATTATAATTTTCCCGACATTCGTTCTATGGTTAATACTCTCCAACTTTGGAAAATAAGTAATAAAATTGAATTTGAAGAAGACCGCTATATGCAAATGTGGACTAAGATTAAAGAAAAAAATGTAGAATATGTTTATGCAGAGAGTTATTCAGGCACGTTTCGAATACTTGAATTTACCAAATTTTTATTCGAAAAACTTTTCGACCATTACGAAAAATACGGATTAGATAAAACCTCCCAAATTGCGGAACAAATAGCAGAAGTCGAGAAACATAATAATTTAGGAGCAAATTTAGAGATTATCTTTATTAATGCTATATTACAAATTATGAAAGTATTATAATGAATTTTTATGATATAATAAATATGTTATATACTAAAAAGAAGATAGATATTAATCCAGATACTTCTTTGAATTTAACTTTAAGCAAGTGGCTTTCTTATGATAAATCAAATTTACTTACATTAAAGAAGATATTAAAATATCAGTTCAGTATTAGTGCAAAACATTATTTTTACTTACTGTTCTTTAATATTACTAAGAAGTTTAAAGCTCCATTTTTAAAGAAGATAACAAAAGAAAAACCAAAAGAAAATAAATTATTAGATAAGATACAATATGTGCTTGGTTGGAGTAAGAAAGATATATTAAAGAGTAGAGAAGTTTTAAATTTAACTATATTAACAGATAAAAAATATTGGAAGAAAGAATTGGGAATAAAATAATGCCTAACTTTAAACAATGCCACAAGTGTAAAATAATATTACCTATACAATATCTTACAACTATAATTGCGAAGAGTAAGTCTTCTGGAAGAACTACAAAAGTAATGGTATGTTCTTCTTGTAAGATGAAAATCGTAAGAGAACAACAAGTATAGACTATCTAAAGAATGTGTCTAGGAGACTTGACAACGAAGCACTAAATGTGGTATAATAAAGTTAGATAAGAGGAGAATTAAAATGGATAAAGAATTAAAATTATCAGAGAAAGAACAAAAGCTACTCGATTATATAAATAAAAGAGAAGAAGAAATTACCGTTGAGTGGATTAAAGTAGAGCTAGGCGAAAGTTACCTAGGTGCTTTGGGCAAACTTATGCGATATGGCCTTATAGAAGTAACTAAGAAGCAAATAGAGCATCGTCTCAATAAATATGGAACTCATTATGTTAAAGTTTATATACCTAAAAGAACAGGAGAACTTGAACCGCCTTGTTCAAAAGACCAAATTAGAACATTAGGAATAGGAGATTAATATGCCTTATATAAAGAAAGATGATGGAAGAAGAGAAGCATTGAGAAAAGGCGATACTGCTAAGTCAGCAGGAGAGCTTAATTATCAAATATTTTATCATGTCAAACATTACAGAACAAGAATCACTATACCTGCAATTGAAAAATTTGTATGGAATTTTGTAGGACAAAAACCAAATTATCAAAAATATAATGATATGACAGGCGCTATTATATGTTGTTATAATGAGGTTAAAAGAAGATTGAAGATTGATGCAGATTTTCTCTTAACAATTTTAAAAAGTTATGATAGTGTAATAGTAAAGTATGAAAATTTAAAGATAGACCAAAACGGAGATGTAGAATGATAAAATTATTTTACACTTATTTGGCGGGGGCGATAGAATTTGCCAAGAAAGATGGTGGAGTTGTTTGGCGTGATGCTATAACTCCTTCATTAGATGAAACAGGAATCTATGTGCAAGACCCTTGTCAGACAGAGCCTTTAGTAACAGATATGACAGTTATGGAAGCACAGAAAAAATTTAATTCTTGGATTAGTTCTGGACATTATGAGAAATTCAATGAGAAATTTGAAAAAGTTGTTCAAAAAGATTTGAGAATGGTTCATAAAAGTGATTTTGTTATAGTGCATTTATTTCCTGATATACCTACAACAGGAACTATACATGAAATGGCAGAAGCTTGGAGATTACATAAGCCAATTTATTGTATTTGGAGTGATGCAAAATCCAAACTATCAAAGTGGGCATTATATCTTGTAATAGATTCTGGTGGTAAATTATTTGATAACAAAAAACAATTAACAGATTATCTTGCTATTAGATATGATAAAAAAATACAGAGTTTAAGAGTATTAGTTGTTCAATCTGTTAAAGCTGTTTTTAGAATAATAGAAGAAAGAATATATATGTATAGATTAAATAAAATAAAAGAATCATTAAAAGAATTATACGAACCTGCCAAAGAAGAGAAAAAAGAATCTACTGAAGAAGATAAAAAGGAGTAAATAATGTATCTTTGTTTTTGTGATATTTGTAATCTTCCTATTAAAGAAGGCGAAACAAAATTTCAATTAGGACTTAATAAAGTAACCCATGAAGAAGTAGATACAAACGCAAATCAAGAATACGCCGATGATGCAGAATATCTTAAAGAAGTTATGAGTAGAATAAAAACTCGTTCTAAAAATCTTCAAACTTTTGAAATATGTCCTAATTGTAAAAGAGTATTAGACCATTTTTTGAGCTTGAGAAGAGATAGAGTTAGAAAAATAACTTTGGAACTTAAAAAACTTGAAAAGAAAAAATCAAAATCATTACCAAAGGAGAAGTAAGAAATGTCCAAATCTAAAAAAACAATAGACACAGGCGTTATTAGAAAATTTTCAACAGGAGCAACAAGAGATACTTCTGACGGAAAATATGATTATGAAGGATTTCTTAGTCCAATAGTCATACAAAAATATGCCGAGTATATGCATTCCAATAGAAAACAATCTGATGGAAGTTTAAGAGCAGGAGATAATTGGCAGAAACATTTTGGAGAAAATCATTATGCAGTATGTATGAAATGTATGTGGAGACATTTTATGGATTTATGGTTGGAGCATAGAAAATTAAAAAGCAGAGATGGAATAGAAAATGCTATAATGGGAATATTATTTAACGTAATGGCATATGCAGATAAATATTATAAAGATAAATTAAAAAAGAAAGAAAGGAAATAAGATGAGTATCGAAAGGATTACAGTAGGATATTGTGCTTACTGCAAAAACGAAATTTACGAAGGTGATGATTATGTTGTTCGTGGTAAAACTAAATATCACACAGATTGTTATGATTTAATTGAAGATGATACTTTTGGTAAAGATATCGCAGATTGCACAGAAACAGATTTTGATGAACAGGAGCAGTAATGAGTAGATTTTTAAACTATATAAAATTACTTAACGAAATTAGTTCTCGTTTAACTAAAGTTGTTGATGATTTTTGGTTAATAACAAAACTCACAAAAGACAAACATATCAAAGCTGACTTATGTAAATTTGTAAGTAGATATTCATCTTTGAATTATGAGTTCATATGTTATTTAATAGATAAAACATATATTGCTTGTGATGAAGAAAAAACTGAAAAATTATTTAAAGATATTATGAACGAAAATTTCAAAAAGAAAGGAGAAAAATGAAGATAACAGGCCGTAAATTTATATTATCTGAAAAAGATAACGCTTCTCAAGAATCTTTTGACAGAGTCTTACGTAAATTTAAAAAATTGACTCGTTGTTTTGTTAAACGTGCAAGAGAGTGTAGTGTTTTCGAAAAGCCATCACTTAAAAAACGTAAGAAAAGAATTGCTAATCAACGCAATAACAAGAGGAATAAATAATGTCAAATAAGAGGAACAGAAATCGTTGTAAATATCATGTAATAGGCAGATATCTTCATAGTTCTTCTGAATTGGTAAATTTTTGTATAGCATCAGATATAGATGGTATAGGAAGAAGAGATAATATAATATATTATCAATATTGTCCTAATTGTGGAGAAAAAATAACAGAGAAAATAAAAATGTATCAAATGCAAAATACAAGTAAAGACCAAATTATTAAAGAAGAAAGACTCGAAAATAAACGCAAAGCAGGGAAAGAGACAAAACGAGTATGCAGAATACCGAAAAGAAAAATTATAATCAAGAAGGCAAGATAATTGTAATAGATTGGCATGTTTTTGTTCATATTGCTATCTTTGCATCAAGAGGTAATGGAAAATTACCCTCTACTCATCTTGGTTTAAATATGATTATAAGTTGTTTAAGAAAAATAGGTGTTGAGCCACAAGATACAATTTATTTAGCATCTGATTTTCTTAGAAGTTGGAGAAAAGAATACGCAGAAGAATATAAAGCTAATCGTAAAGCAATAAGAGAATCTCATACAGATATTGATTGGAAAAAAGAGTTTTCTGCTTTTAATCAATTGTTAGAAAACTTAGATATAGGAACTGATTGGATAGTATTAAAAGGAGAACACTTAGAAGCAGACGATTTTGCTAGTTATATAGTCAGACATAATAAAGATAAAGAAATAGTTTTAGTTACTATTGATAGTGATTGGGAAATGTTATGGGATTTCGGGGAAAATATAAAAGTTTTTAGTCCTAGAATGAAACCAAGACGTTATAAAATTAAACCTAAAAATTACAATGTTTCTGTAGAACTTGAAAAAAAGATACAATGTGAAAAAGCTGATAATTTAATTTCTAAAATAGTAACAGAAGAAGATTACGAAACTCGTAAAATGCTAGTAAATTTATTAGAGTTACCCGATTTTATAGATAAACAAATTGACGAAGTTTTTGAGAATTTAACTGATAAAGATGATATAGATATTAATAATGTTCCTTTTTCTATGTTAAGAGAAAGAATAGAAACATTATATAATGATAAACAATATTTAGTTACTTATGATTGGACAGTTGGTTTTGATGAACGCAAAAAAAAGAGATTAACAAAAAAGAAAAAAACTAAAACTAAGAAAGGGAAAAAATAATGGCTTATATATTTAAAATAGCTTATAAGAAAGGCAAGAAACTTTTGTTAAAGATAGATACCCAAGATAAAAGCAAAACACCCGTAAAATGGATGCCTACAACCGAAGCTGTTTTTAACTATGTTAAAAGCAACTTTGAAGAAGATGATGAAATAGGTATTGAATATACAAAAAAAGGCCCAACATATCACGTTGTAAGAGCAAATAAAGAAGGTAAAAATAAAGAACTAGGTGAAGAAGTTGTGCAATCGGCAACAGATAAAGTTCAACCTACTGTTGAAAAAGAAACTGACACTAAAGAAAAAGGAAAATTTTGTCTTGAGTGTGGTAAAAAATTAACAAATGAAAAATATGATACTTGTTGGTCTTGTCATGAAAAGAGTCCATCAAAGGGCAAATACTCACAAAGAAGTCCAGAAGTTCAAGCATCTATTAAAATGCAAGTAGCATATAAAGTGGCCGCAGAAGCTATGTTAGTATTTACTGGAACTATTTCAGATTTAGATACTTTAAAAAGCCAATTAGACGATTTAGCAGAACACATTGTGAAAAAATTCTAAGGAAGACGTATGATTAAGAAAAAGAAGTTAAACAGACATTATAGTGAGAGATAAAAAGCAAGGAGCAAATATGAAGAAGAAAAAAGTAATTGTAAAGAAGAAAAGCAAAAAACAATCAAAACCTAATTATAAAAACGAGATTCGTGTTGACCAAATCTTATTACATAATAGACAAGTATTTCTTTCTGGTGTTATTGATACTGAAAAAGCTCATGATATAGTTACTAAATTAACAGCTTTAAATGCCTACGATACAGGAGCACCTATAGTTCTTTGGATAAATTCTCCAGGTGGTTCTGTTTATGACGGATTTGCTATTATAGATTGTATGACTACTATGAAATCACCTGTTATTACAATTGTAAGTGGTAAAGCTTGTTCTATGGGTGGGATAATTTCCATATTTGGTATGAAAAGATATATGACCAAAAATTCAGTATGGATGGCTCATGACATGTCAACAGGTAATTTTGATTATATTACTAAAACAGAAGACCGCTTCGAAAACAGTAAAAGATTACAGTCAAAAGTAATACAAATGTTTAGAGAAAAAACCAAACTTACAGAAAAAGACTTAGAAAAATCAAGACATGGTGAGTTATGGTTAGAGCCTAAAGAATGTAAAGCAAAAAAAATAGTAGATGATATAATAGGATAAGAAAATAAAAGAAAGGAAAAAAATGAAGAGAAGTAGAATTGGAAAGATTATTTTAACTGTATTGTTAATATGTAACATTGGAGCTTTAGGTTGTATAGCTCATATGAGTTATTATCAAGCTGGTGTTATACAAATGCTTCAAAATAAAATAGATATATTAGCTCAATATCAAGAAGAGAGAGTTCAATATGTAGAAGATATGATTTATTCTGTTATGTCAAGCATTATAAATTTGGATAGGCGAGATGGAGAAGCTAATAAAAATGTCGATAAGTTAAAAACTCAATTAGAACAATTAAAAAATAAAGTAGAAGGAAAAAAGACAATCGATTTAAACAATATTAAAAAAATAAAAGAAGCTAATGTTTTAATTAAAAATTTAACTATGTCATGTCAAGGTTCAGGAACTCATGTAAAAATAGACGGAGAAGATTACGTTCTTACATGTGGTCATTTAATTAATCCAGACATAGAAGATAATACTTTAGTTATAGTATCTGACAGAGGAACGTGGGCAAGAGCAACAATAGTAAAATATAATCAAGAAAAAGATTTAGCTCTACTTAAATGTCCTCAACTAAAACAAACTGCTTATCTTGAAATCTCTACAGAAGCACCTAAAGAAGGAAGCGAAGTAACTGTAGTTGGTAATCCTTCTGGTTTAACAGATATGATAACTGATGGTATAGTATCTTTAATAGACCAAAAAAACGAATCTTATTTAATTACAAATAAAATATATTTTGGAAATAGTGGTGGCGCTTTACTTTACAAAGGCAAAATAGTAGGAGTTATGAGTCGATTATGTGCTTTTTCAAAAGTTTATCCTACAGGTATAATAGCACAAAATTATGGTTTAGCAGTTAGTTTGGAAGAGATACAAAACTTCTTAAAGGAGGCTGATTATGAGTAGAAGTAGAAATGGAAATCATAGCCAATTTTATCGTAAATTGAGATTAGGTAGAGAGTATATGGATATAATTAAATTTTTTAGAAAGATTAGAGTATCTATGAAAAAAGATATAGAGGGTGTCGATGTAGATGCTGGAGAGGATGAAAAATGAAAAAAGAAATTACTTTACCTAAATCAAAAAACGAAGGCGGATATACCAAGCAAGAGATATTAGATATTATTAGACCTCTTGGTATTCATCATAAAACTTTCAATAAGAAAATGGGAGTTAATACGGGAACTATTAGCGAAACAGGCGAACTTCTTTTTTATGGTTATGATATTACAATAGCAATAAGATGTTGTTTGGAGAAAAGGGAAAAAACTTTTACAGAATGGGATTAAACTATGAAGAGAAAAATTGTAACTGATATTACTGAACTTAGAAAACCAAGTAAAACAGCTACTTATGAAGAAATAAATAATATTATTAAAGATTTAGAAGACACTTTAGATACGTCTAAAGGTATGGGTTTATCAGCTATTCAAATTGGTATTCAAAAAGCAGTTGGGATTATAAGATACGGGGAAACCAAAATAGATTTAATTAATCCAATGATAATACAAAAAGATGATAAATTTCGTATGCAATCAGAGGGTTGTTTAAGTATACCGGGGATTTTTATTGACACTTTGCGTTATAAAGAAATTACTATTATTAATAATAATAAAGAATTTTCATTTGATTTGCAAACAGACGGTGTTATTGTAATTGCTGTTCAACACGAAATTGACCATTGTTTTGGTCGTTTAATTATTGATAAAAAATGGCACAAACGAAAATGAAAAAGTATAAAATTACAAAAATTCATAGATATAATATATTAATCGCCACTAAAAAAGCTATGAATAGACCGGAAATTAAAGATTTATTAAAAAAAAGAGTTAGAATAAAAGGTTATCATAGAAAACAAGGAGGTCGTGATGAGAAAAGAAGCTAAGAGTGCAAGAAGAGCCAAATGTTCATATTCCAAATGTAATAAGAATCCTTTTTTAAAAAAGTTGGGATATTATTACAAAGGATTATACTACTGTAGCAAGGGACACGCAAGAAAAGTGAAGAAAGAGAACGAAATAAAAACACATGAATAAAGATAAAATGTTTGAAGATATTTTAAAGAAAATGACAAAGCAACTTCATTTTAAATCTGATGTTTTTCTTAAAAAAGATAACAGAATGAGAGGGGCTAGAGCAGATTTCTATATATATCAAGACGGAAAGAAAGAAGATTGTTTTTTAATAACTTATAATAGCAAAAGACATAGAACTAAATTTGATATAATAATGACAATCGCTCACGAATTAGGTCATATAAGAAAAAAACATCTAACAACAAATTCTTATTTAACTTTGATTGAAAAAGAATATCAAGCAGAAGCATTTGCTTTAGATGTAGTAAAAAAATATTACAAAGAGTATTATTTAAGAGCTATTGATTCTTTAATCAAATATACAGACGGAACAATACCAAATGCAAGTAAAGTATATGCTATAGCGTTTCAAAAGTTATATGATGAGAGGATAGGTGAAGTTCTTTGAAGAAAAGCGATAAAAAACGTTTAAATAAA
>Ga0207997_1001145_pt1 | contig 13760 bp, 27 predicted proteins | sample AntAceMetag02UKN_FD_184777 | JGI IMG/M metagenome (GOLD analysis project Ga0207997, IMG submission 184777) | Saline lake microbial communities from Ace Lake, Antarctica - Antarctic Ace Lake Metagenome 02UKN (SPAdes) (version 2) | ecosystem: Environmental > Aquatic > Non-marine Saline and...
AATGGTGATGATAATGTTTGTACTTATTGTGGTAGTAAAAATACAAGAAAAATATTCAAATGTAAATTAATTGGTGAATTAGAAAATAAATGATATGAGAGATATAAATAAAGTAATAAACTTAATAAAGAAACAAGTACCTAAGAAATGGGATATGAGAACTCAATTCTTTGATGCTGTTGATGTAATGATGGCTAGTACTAGATGGACAGCCCCTGAAATAAGAGTAATAAGATTTGAAAAATTATCTAAAGTATTAGAAGACTATCTACAAAGACCTGAAGAAGAATGGAAACAATATGTATGGAAGATATTTAATGGTGATATTTATCAGAAAGGATTGGAGGAGTCAACCGAAACTGGTATCGGCTCTGTCTTGAAAACAGATTAGGTTTAAAATCCTATGTAGGTTCGAGTCCTACTTCCTCCGCAATAGGAAGGGTGGCTGAGAGGCAAAGCACCAGATTGCTAATCTGAGATTAAGTGAAAGCTTACACAGGTTCGAATCCTGTTCCTTCCTCATTAAGGAGTATTAGCTCAACTGGATAGAGCATTAGACTTCTAATCTAAAGGTTAATGGTTCGAGTCCATTATACTTCACAGATTGAGATATTAGCTTAGTAGGTTAAAGCAGTGGACTCTTAATCCGAAGACCATAGGTTCGATTCCTATATATCTCACAGTAAAGGATATTAGCTCAATGGGTAGAGCATCTGTTTTACACGCAGGAGGTTATAAGTTCGATTCTTATATATCCTACATAATAAAATAAAGTATAATATGAAAGTAATAAAAAATATACCTGACTATATAAGAATACTGAAAAGAAATAAAATCATAGAAGATAGAAAAACTAAACCAATGTATAGGGTTATATTAAATTATAAAGACTACGAACAATTATTAACGGAGTTTAGATATATAAGGTTTAATATAGACCAACCATATAGTTTTGAAGATTGTTATTTAATTAGAACAATGGATGTAGATAGAGGAGATATGTATATAATATAAACAACTAATATAAATATATGACATTCAAACATTATACAAATTTACCATTAAGAGAAAAAATAGATACATTAAATAGTTTATATAAAAAAGAAACTAATTTTAAAATAGATAATGATATAAAAGATAAACCATTTGATGATTTAATGAAAACAATGGGTATGAAATAATATGATTATAATATTTGCAACAATAACATTTTTCACAATATATTTCTCAATGGAATATAGTTATTATATTTATTGCAAAAGACTACAATTTGGTTATAGATTTAAAGAAAGTTTAAGTAGATTTATATCAGATGACAAAAGACCTTTATTCTTTTTATTTCTAATGTCTTTATTTATAGGAGTATTAATTAATTATTTTTTATATATAATATGAGAATTTATACGAGTTGGGATGATGGTAGTGTATATGATTTTAGAATATGTACATTATTAAAGAAATATAATCTACCTGGAATATTTTATATACCAACAATAAATGATTTATCAGAAGGTGAGATAATAGGAATGAGTAAAGATTTTGAAATAGGAGGACATACTACAACACATCCAGAAGACATGAAACGATTATCAGCAGAAGACCAATACAATGAGATAAAAGATAATAAAGATTACTTAGAAGAGTTAATTGGTAAAGAAATAACTTCGTTCTGTTATCCAGGTGGAAGACATAATGAGATAACAATAGAGCAAGTAAAGAAAGCAGGATTTAAAGAAGCGAGAACAACTAATATAGCATGGATAAGTGAAAATGATAATCCATTTAAATTACAAACAGCAATACATGTAAGACCGGATAGAAAAGAATATCAAGGTGATAGCTGGTTAAGAGTGGCAAAGAAATTATTTGATGGAGCGAGTATTTTAAGAGATGGTAATTATCACGTTTGGGGACATGGATGGGAAGTAGAGCAATTTGGATTATGGGATGAGTTAGAAGAGTTATTTAAATATATAAGTAAAAATAAGTAATAAGATATGAAAGTAAATAAATTTGTAGAACAAACCCAAGAAAGTTTAAAAAATGATTTGAATAGAAATAAATGTTTAGTTATTGCAGTTGATTTAGATAAGACATTAACAACGAATACAGTATGGCATACAGAAGATAATGAACCAGAACCAAATAAAGAAATGATTAATACAATCAATGAACTTCATAAAAGTAATTTCATTGTAATACATACAGCAAGAAGACATGAATTATATGAACTAACTATAAAATGGTTAAATAAACATGGGGTAAATTATCATTCTATATCAATGGGAAAGATGGCAGCAGATGTTTACATTGATGATAAATCAGTAAACCCATTTACTTAAATAATATGAATTGTAAGAATTGTAAAAAGAATATATGTAAAGAGTATAGAGGAAAGAGATGGATTGGATTTGATGGAAAAGAATATTGTGAAAATAAATTTAAAAAGTTTAAAAATAAAGACCCACTTAAAGAAACAATTAAATTAATAGAAAAAAGTATATGAATATAAAAACAATTATAAAAGAAGGATATGTTCATTGGAAGGATGTAAAGAGAGCTATCAAATACCATTATCCAACAGACAAGAGTAACTATGAAGAACTATTCTATGATTTAGGAAAGATGAGATGTAAGAAAGTTAGTGAAGGAGAGTTTATAACAATACACGGAGGATTTGATTATACTGCTGATTGGTTTAAAGAAAAAGGACTTGTTTATGAAATGATTATAGATGAATCAAAAGATAAAGATATTGGTGAATATTATAGTGTTGGATTAAGAGTAGAAGGGGAAGATGAAAATTATGGGGTATCATTTATTCCTTGGGGTAAAATGATTAACTATCCAATTGATGTAGACACATTTAGACATTTCACAATGGTTGATATAGTAGCTCACTTCATATGGGAGATTACATTCTATGGACCAGAAAAAAAATCAATACAGGAAGGAAAAGATTTACAAAAGACCATAAAGAAAATTAAAAAAGAAAGTAAAAAGAAAAAGTAGTATAATAATATTTCAAGTTACGGATGTTATTACATCCTATACCTGAAACAAAAAATATGAATAATAATGGGATGGGTCCAAATAACAAAGGACCAAAAACTGGAAGAGGTTTAGGAAATTATCAAAGAGAAGATATTTTAAACACATTAAATTATGATGTAAGTAATGAATCATTTTCTATAACAATGGATAATAATACAAGCGGGGATTTATTACTTAATGATAATTATATTGGTGATATAATAGAAGATGATAAAACATCATGTTGGCAATGGTGGCAAAATTATTATTATCCTCAAGTAATAAGAGAAAGTTATCCTGTATATATACAAGAGAAGGCAAAAGATAAAGGAAAACAAGCATATGAAATTATAAAAGTATTAAGAGATAAAGAACTAATTGAAATAAATAAAGTAAAAGATTTCATGAAGTTAATGGATGAACTTATAAAATTACTATAATATACATTGACGGTGAAAATCTGAGATATCCGTTTTAGTTAGAACAAAAAATTATACATATATTTCCCAATAGTATTGGGCACGAATATATTATTAATAATAACAAAATCTAACATCTCAGGTTATAATATAGACTAATTAATAAAATTACTATAGATAATTTACTGGGGATTATTCTCCAGATTAAGCGGTGTAGAGAAATGGCAACTCGTTGGTCTCATAAGCCGAAGATAGGGGTTCGAATCCCCTCTCCGCAACAAAGTATGGGGTGTTAGTGATAATGGTAGCACATTGGTTTTGCAAATCAAAAGCAAGAGTTCGACTCTCTTACATTCCACAAAGCGAATATAACTCAATTGGTAGAGTATCTGCCTTCCAAGTAGAATGTTGCAGGTTCGATTCCTGTTATTCGCTCATAATGCCTCGGTGGTGTAAAAAGGTAGCCACGCTTGTCTTAGGAACAAGTAGCCGAAAGGCTGTATGAGTTCGAATCTCGTCTGAGACACAGCAAGCGAATGTAACTCATTGGTAGAGTATTTCCCTGATAAGGAAAGAGTAGGAAGTTCGATTCTTTCCATCCGCACATTATGCGAGTGTAGCTCAGTTGGTTAGAGCAGGAGACTTTTAATCTCAAGGTCATAGGTTCGATTCCTATCACTTGCACATAGAGGGGAGATAGCTCAGTCTGGTAGAGCACTGGGGTGAAGTTCCAGGTGTCATTGGTTCAAATCCATTTCTCCCTACAATTTGCCCCAGTAGCCAAGTGGTAAGGCGTGGGATTGCAAATCCTAAGACATTGGTTCGATTCCATTTTGGGGCTCAAGATTGCCGAAGTAGCTTAGCTGGTTTAAAGCAGTCGCCTTGTAAGCGAAAGAGCGTTGGGTTCGAATCCCACCTTCGGCTCATATAATTTAAAAAAATAAATAAAAAATATGAATAAAAGAGAAAGTAAAATTACAGAAGTAAATATAATTCCAATAAAACCAAAAGATGGTTTAGTAGCAATTGCAAGTTGTGTAATTAATGAAGAGTTTTATATTGGTTCAATTGGTATATATACAAAATTAAAAGGTGGTTATAGATTAACATATCCAAATAAAAAATCTAAAATGAGTACAGTAAATATCTTTCATCCAATAGCACAAGAGTTAGGAGATGCTATTGAAAAAGCTATTGTAAAAGAATATGAAGAATTAATTAGTATAGAATGTTAATATGAAAATATACATACCAAACTTACAAGACAATTTAAATAAATTAGGAGGAGGATTTACATTTCTTAAAAATTTACATAAAGGACTTAATGGTAAAGTTGAGTTTGTAGATAATTGGAATAAGTGTGATATAGTTTTTATATTTGGTATCACAACAATAGATAAAACAGAAGTACATAATGCTATTAATGCAGGAAAGAAATTAGTGTTAAGAATAGATAATATTCCTCGTAAAAGTAGAAATAAAAGACAAAGTCCAGTAGAACGATTAACTGAATTTGGTAATAAAGCGGATGCTGTTATTTATCAAAGTAAGTGGTGTAAAGAATATGCTGGTTTTTTTATTGATAATACTAATGAAATCATAATTAACAATGGAGTAGATACTCATATATTCAATCCTAACCAACGTAATACTGATAGTCATAGTAATACATATCTATATATTAACTATAATGATAATCCAAATAAAAGATTTGATGAAGCATTATATTGGTTTGATATGGAATGGAGAAAGAATAATGATTTGAAATTATTAATTGCAGGACAAGTACCAAAGATATATATCGAACATCCAGAATATAATTGGGACTTAACTGGAAATGGTAAAGTAGAGTATCAAGGAATATTAACTACTCCAGAATCAATAGCTAAACTAATGAAGAGATGTGATTATATATTATATCCCTCATTTGCAGAAGCTTATCCTAATACATTATTAGAAGCAATATCATGTGGAGTATATCCTAAATATATTAATCCAATAGGAGGAGCTATGGAAGTATTTAATAATTGTAATGTACCAATTAGATTAAATGATGAAGAAGTAAATATAAAAGTTAAAACAATAGAAGAAATGTCAAACAAGTATTTAGAAATATTTAATAAAATAATTAATAACTAGATGACAAGTAAAGAAGAATTATTAAAAAAAGGTATAATTTATTTTAGTGGGGAATTTAAAAAGGTTAATGTAGATAGTGTTATAGAAGATATATTATCTATAAATGAAAATGATGAATTAGATTTTATTACCTTAATTATTAATTCAGTAGATGGTAGAGTTGACCATGCGTTTGCTTTAATTGATGTAATAGAAATGAGTAAGAAAAAAATTAGAACAGTTGGTACAGGATATATAGCATCAGCTGGATTATTAACTTTTATGGCAGGACATGAAAGATTAATATCAGATAAAGCAATGGTATTATCACATCAGTTTGCATCTGATAGCTGGGGTAAGTATCACGAATTAGTTGGTAGTAGAAAACAACAAGATTATTTAGCAGAGAGAATGATAAGTCATTATAAAAGACATACACATTTAGATAAAAAAATAATTGAAGATAAGTTATTATGTAAAACAGATACTTGGTTAACACCAAAAGAAACAGTTAAGTATAATTTAGCTGATAAAATAATTAATAAATTTTAAGTAATAAAAAAATGGATAAAGAAACAACACAAGAATTTTTAAACAAATTAATTGAAGATAAGAAAAAAGACTTATTAATGGTTAGAATGGATTTAACATTTCATTTACAACAAAAGAAAAGTATAGGTAATGAAGATAAATTAAGAAAGAATTTAAAAAAACAAAAAGAAAAGATTGGTCCTAAACGAAATTTAGAAATTATCACAACTTTAGAAACAGATATTAATGTATTGGATAATGTTAATAAAAAGATTAATGAATTAAATGCTATTGAACCCCAGATTTTAGAATATCTTGAGTTCTTGGAAAAGAATAAAGTAAAGTTTATTAAACAGGGTATTGATTTATAATATTAAATAATATATAATAATTAATAAGAGTTAGTAATAAAAATTAAATAAATGAATGCAATAAAAAAATTAATAAAAACAATTAAAGAAAAACCAGAAGAAATTTTAATAATTATTGGTATGTTAATGATAGCAACATGTTTAGCAATATTCTCATTTGATATTGATATTATCTTTGGAATATTTATAATAGGAGTAGTTATGATTATAGTAGGATATATTCTTTACGATATTAAATAAGAAAAATAATATGAGTTCAATAAGTAGAATACAATTAGAATCGTGGATTAAAACTATCACAAATGTAAGTGGTAAAGTTTTAGATATAGGCGGTAGTCAACTATCAATTATAAAAAGATTAAATAAAGAAGCGATTAATATTGATGAATATAAAATACTAGATTTAGAAAAACCACATGATAAGAAAGAAAATGTAGATATAGTTTGTGATTTGAATGACTCACATGCATTATTAGATTTTTATAATATAAATTCTATTCCTGATACATTAGAAGAAAGAGATTTACAACATGATATAGCATTTTGTATTGAAGTATCTGAATATTGGTGGAATCCAATAACCGCATTAAGAAATATAAAATATTTATTAAAAAAAGATGGAATATTATATATATCATTTCATTTTGTTTATCCAGTACATAATCCAGTAGACCAAGATTATATTAGATATACCCCTAGGGGGTGTCAAAAGATGTTAGAAGAAACAGGATTTAAAATATTAGAAATGAAACCAAGAACATTAAAAACAATCATTTGTCATATAGATGGAATGCGTCCATCTAAGACTTATGATAAACACGATTGGCAAGGGTGCTTAATAAAATGTCAAAAGATATGAAATTAACAAAAGGGGAAAGAAGAGAAAAAAAGAAAAAGAATAAAAGAAAAATGAAAGTAAGTGGTAGTAGTGTAAAAGATTTATTTGAATTAATTATAAATAAATATGAAAGTAAAAGACATATTAAAGGAAATAAAAAAAGGTAATAAAGAATACGGTAAAGATTTTTTAGAGTGGGATATTTATACTGAACAAATTAGTGAAATAGATAAAAAAGATAAAAAAGAAAGTAATTGGGGAAGTTGTAAAGATGGTGATGGTTGGGAATATTTTGAATGTGTTGGTTTTAATACATATATGCCACATAATAAAATATTTACTATTAATATAAATTACTAATATGAGATTTCAATTAGAGTATAAAATTTTACCTTCAAAAACTATAAGAGATTTTTGTTTAATTGCAAAAACAAAAAAAGAGGCAGAAGATGAATTACAAAATAAATATAAAGGTAATAGAATTAAAATATTAAGTGTAGAAAAAGTATGAAACATAAAAAAATAGGATTTATTGGTCAAGGATGGATTGGTAAACACTATGCAGATAATTTTGAAGAACGAGGATATGAAGTTATTAGATATGATATAACTACAAAATATAAAAATAATAAAACAAAATTAAAAGAATGTGATATTGTTTTTATCGCTGTACCGACTCCAACCATTAATCAAGTATTCGATGATAGTATTTTAATCGATGCAATTATTAATACATATAAAAATCAATTAGTTGTAATAAAATCAACAATTCAAATTGGCATAACTGAAAAAATACAAAAACTATTTAAAGATAGATATATATTTCATAGTCCTGAATTTTTAAGAGAGAGAAATGCAAAATTTGATGTTGATTATCCAGAAAGAAGTATTGTTGGATATACAAAAAAATCAAAAAATAAATCTCAACAAGTATTAGATGTAATGCCTCCTGCCCCTATTAAATCAATTGTAAAATCTGAAGTTGCTGAAATGATTAAATATGCAGGTAATGTTTTTTTAACAATGAAAGTTTTATTTGCTAATACCGTATTTGATTTATGTGAAGATAATAAAATAAAATATAATGAAGTTAGAGCATTATTAGGAGGAGATAGTAGAATTGGATATTCTCATTTAAATATAAATGAAGGAGGAAGAGGAGCGGGGGGACATTGTTTTATAAAAGATTTATCAGCTTATAGAGAAATGTATGATAATATAAATAAAGATAATGATATAATATCAATGGGAAGAGAATTAATATATATTATGGAAGATTATAATTATTATTTATTAAAAAATAGTAAAAAAGATTTAGATTTATTAGAAGGAGTATATGGTAAATAATTAAATATAAAAAAGTATGAAGAATAGAGACTATTTTAAATTAATTGAAGACTTACAGGCTAAAGGATTAGCAATAATGGGAATGAAAAATGCTGATTATGCTGAAGATGGTAATCCATTTAAAAACTTTGATTTAGTAGAACCGATGTGTAATATATCCAGTGAAAAAGGTATTCATATTAGAATGACAGATAAGATGACAAGAATTGGTAATTTATTAGATAGAGAAGGTGAAGTTAAAGATGAATCAATTGAAGATACAATATTAGACTTAGCAAATTATTCATTAATTTTATTAGCAAAGATTAAATCAAGAAAAGATGAAAAAATGTTGTATAATTAGTCAACAAGGAAGTGGTACAAATTTATTAAGGTCATTTCTAAACAGTCATCCAGATATTTATATAGCAGATGAAATATTTTTTAATAGTGAAAAGTTCAGAGCATATAAAGAAGAATTTGATGAAGAAGCATTGGATAGATATCTTAATGAATTTTTTAGTACAGGTAAATCATTTGATAAAAATTGTGATGTGATGAATTTACAAGAAACTAAAATACCAAAAGTATTAGGATTTGATTTAAAATATAACAATATAGAAAGTTGTCCTGAAATATTAAATTGGTTAATAAAAGAGGATGTTAAAATTATTCATTTATATAGATGTAAAGGTAGAACATTTTTACGAAATATGAATGAAATAAATAAAGCTACATTAACTTATGACCAATTTAGAAATCATGTAAATCGAGTTACTGATTGGCAAACAAATATAAAACATACTTTTGATAAAGGAGATTGGAAAACATATCAAGAATTAACATATGAAGAATTAACAGGAGGTAGAGAAATATCATTAATTCCCGATTTTGAATTAGAATCATGTTTACAAATATTCTTAGAAGTAGATTATGAAAAATTATATATTAACAAAGAAGGTATAAGAGAAGGTAAATTAATAATGAGATACTAATATGATAAAAGGAACAATATATGATTTCTTTCCAGTACAAACAATGGAAGGAAGTGAAGAATTCGAATCATGTAATACTTGGCATTGGAAATATTTCGGTTGGTGGTTTGAAATGTATACATTTATGAGAGGGATTACTGCTAAATTAATGAATGTAGATTTACCGTTTATAATTAAAGTAAAAGATAATGTTCAAAACGATACAGATACAGACAATTCATAAATGTAATCTTAAATGTGATTTTTGTCCTAATAGTACAATAGAACAAACTGGAAACTTAATGGATTTAAATTTATTTCAGGAAATAATATTACAATTAGAAATATTAAACTATAAAGGAAGAGTTGCATTATATTTAATGAATGAACCACTTTTAGATAATAGAATTAATTGGATGATTAGATATACAAAAAAACATTTACCAGATTCAGAAATAATGTTAAGTACTAATGGAGTATTATTAACAAAAAAGATGGTAGAAGTATTTAAATTATCAGGAATGAATAGAATAATGGTAAGTTGTTATAATGAATCTATATATAATAAAGTTAAAGATTGGGATGTCCAAACAATTAAATTTTATGAAAAAGATTTACAAAAACAATTTTATAATAGAGGAGGAAATTCAAATGGTTATGGAGGAGAAGTAGAACAAAAATATTGTAAGAATCCATTTCAACAGATGTATATAACATATGAAGGATATGCTGTTATATGTTGTGCTGATTATAAAAGAGAAGTTATAATGGGTGATGTTAATAAACAATTGCTAAAAGATATTTGGTTTGGAAATAAATACGAAGAATATAGACAAGAATTAAGAAAGGGAAATAGAAAGAATCTTAAATTGTGTAGAACTTGTAATTACTAATATGACAATAAAACAAAAAACAAAAATAAAAATATGGTTAAACAATTTAAAACATGATACACACGACTTCATGGATTTTATACCATTGATTAAAAAATTAATCAATACAAAAAGTTTTAATAAGAAAGATAAAAAGAATATAAATAGATGGTTTAAAGGATATTCATTTGGATATATAAAAGAAGAAGAAGTTATATTATTAATTAAAAGAATAATATGGGATGGGAAACAAATACAGAAATAAAAATAAGTGCTTTCGTTCTTACTACAAATAGTATAGAGAATCAATTTCCATTTATTGAAAGTATTAAATCATTTTTAGAAATAGTTGATGAATTAATAGTTGTAGATGGAGGTTCAACAGATGGAACAGTAGAAGCAATACAAGCAATAGGGGATAATAAAATTAGAATTATACAAGATGAAGATACTAAGTGGGAAAAAGATTGGATATATTGGAGAATGGGACATAATTTTAATAGAGCATTACAAGAATGTACTGGGGATTGGATAATAAAATTCGATGCTGATTATATATTACACGAGAAAGGAAATGGGAAATTTAGAAAAGAATGTTTAAATGGTATTAAAAGTAGAAAGTTAGCCATAGCATTTACTAGATTAAATTTTATATATAAAGATAGTTATTATATTAAATCTAAAAAAACACTAGCAATTAATACAGTATTATGTAAAGAGGTAGGAATAGATTTAAGATATGGATTTGATTTGAAAAATTGGGGATATGGATTTGAATTTATAAATTTTGAAGAATATAAACACAAAATAAATTTTGGGGAAATATTAAGAACAAGAGGAAGTACATTAATTTCTTCAGCAAATATATTTAATTACGATTATTGTTTTACAGATATAGAAACAGCAAAAAAAATGAGAAGTAGACATTGGTTAGCAGAACAAAGACAAAGGGCTATAATAGAAGAAAGAATTTTTAATGAAGTAGATGGTTCATGGAATGATTATAAAAAACAAGTTAAAGGTAATATAAATAGAGTACAATATAATGCGGATTTAAATTATCATCCTAAAATAATACAAGATAAAATTAAAAATATAACACCAGAACAACAAGGATTTAATTGTTGGGAATGGTTTAAATAAATATGAATAAACCCGAAGACTGGTGGGGTAATCCCAATAATGCACAAAAATGGATTGACCAAGTAGGTAAACATAAGAACGATTTAACATATACTGAACAACCAAATATAGTATATAAAGAAGTAGAAAAAAGAAAAGAAGATTTTAATAAAATATTAGAAGTAGGTTCAGGTACAGGACATTTAATTGGAAAATTATCAGAAGAATTATATAGTGAATGTTGGAGTGTAGATATAAATGCAGAATTGATTAATTATATAACAAAAAAATATGAAAAAGTAAATATAAGTTATGGTGATATAATTGATTTACCTTTTGATGATAATTCATTTGACTTAGTATATACCTATCAAGTATTACAACATGTACATCCAGACAATATAAGACAAGCATTAAATGAGTTGTTAAGAGTTACAAAAAAAGAATTGTGGTTATGGGAAGGAATAGGAAAAGGAAAATATGGTCATAGAGATAAAACACACAATGCACATAACGGAAGTTGGGTTTATCATATCTGTGAAATGGTAGAATGTTATGATGTATCAACTCCACAAAATGACAAAGTTAAATTAAATGGACAAAGATTATATAAAATAAAGATATGAAATTAAATATTGGTTCAGGAAGACAAACAAAAAGTGGTTATACTAATATTGATATAGTTCAATATATAGATGGTAGAGGAAGAAAATTAGTTGACCATGTATTAGATGTAGAAAAACAACCATTACCATTTGAAGGTGATTCAGTAGATGAAATATTAGTTGATAATGTTTTAGAACATTTAGGAGATGGATTAATATTTGCATTAAATGAAATGCATAATGTTTTAAAAGATAATGGACAATTAATTGGTATGGTTCCAGTAGCTGGAAGTAAGGAAGATTTTATGGATATAACACATAAAAGACATTTCATTATAGAGAGCTTTAGTTATATATGCGGTGAAAATTTAGCTATGGAGAATAGACCTTATCATCCTAGATACGCAGACTATGGTGTATTACCTTGGATTGAAAATAAAATAGAACAAAAAGGTAATTTAATATACTTTAATTTAACTCCAAATAAAAAAACAATATGATTAAACTAAATCTAGGAAGTAATAGTAAAAATATTGGGGATGATTGGATTAATGTTGATGGATTAGAATTAGAAAATGTAGATGCATTATGTGATTTTAATATAATCCCATTTATGTTTCTTGTAAGAAATGAGAATAAATTAAAATGGTTAAAAGGCAATAAAGATTTTCAAATAATACCAAGTAATTCAATTGACAGAATACAAATGATTGAAGTATTAGAACATATTAGCTTTAATAAAACTCATAATACATTAGTTGAGTTAAGACGAATATTAAAAAAAGATGGAGTACTTCATATTCAAGTTCCTGATTGTGGTAAGATGATAGAATATTATGAAAAAGGATTAGTTTGTGATTGTGTTAATTATAAAGATACTGGACATGGATTTCATGCATATAATAATTGTCCGATATGTAAAGGAAGAGCAATAGTAAATACTAAAAGATTTTTTTATAGTTTTACAGGAGCACAAAAACATAAATATGATTCACATTTAGCTATATTCACATTTGAGAAATTAAAGAAAGAATTATTATTAGCTGGATTTAAAAATATAGAATTTAAAGAACATGTATATAAATTAAAAGTAACTTGTAATAAATAAAAATATGAAAGTATTAATAGTTCCTGACATAAAAACGTGGGCAATAGGAAGATTAGCAAAAGCAAAAGTAAAATTTAATCCTCATATTAATTGGAAAATACAATATGTACATCCAAGAGATGCAGGACAAAAAGATATACAAGATGAATTTAAAAAAATAGTAGATGAGTTTGACCCAGATATTATTCATTTTGAATTTTATAGAACTTGTTCACAATTGTTAGAAGCATTACCAGAATTAAAAAGTAGAAAGTTAATACTTACACATCATAATCAAAGAACAAAAGCATTAAGAAGTTATGATTGGTTTGCGAATGGTATTGATAGTTTAGTAACACATACTGAAAATTGTAAAAAATATTTAGTAGAAAAATGTGGTCAACCTGAAAAAATGATTACAGTTATTAATCATGGAATAGATTTAGATGAATTTTATTATGAAG
>Ga0207997_1001149_pt1 | contig 13732 bp, 17 predicted proteins | sample AntAceMetag02UKN_FD_184777 | JGI IMG/M metagenome (GOLD analysis project Ga0207997, IMG submission 184777) | Saline lake microbial communities from Ace Lake, Antarctica - Antarctic Ace Lake Metagenome 02UKN (SPAdes) (version 2) | ecosystem: Environmental > Aquatic > Non-marine Saline and...
ACGATAACCGTTTTGATACTGTTATGATTATGGATAACAATTGGTTAGCGGATCGTAATTGGTTCATTGAAACTACTGATTGGATTATTGATAATGGTTTAAAAGTAAAAGAGCATGGTCTGGATATTCGTTTAGTAGATGAAGAAATAATAATCCAGTTGCAGGATCTTCATATTGATCTATGGCATTTTGCTTTTGATTTTACAGAATTAGAATCGATTGTTAGAGAGAAAGTTCAGTTATTGAAGGATTGCGGTATCAATACTAAAAATAAAGTTGCGTTTTATTGTTATTGTAATTCAGATCAAGATTTTGAAGATACGCTGTATAGATGTAATGTTCTTAAATCACTTAGAGTTAATGCAGATGTAATGTTTAATTGTACTATGCCTAAGACACAGAGGATAAAAAGTCTTATGAAATGGAGTTGGAGAAAACAATTATTTTGGAGTGTTCCTTTTGAGAAATATTCTAAGTTATTGCATACATAAGTCTACTGCACAAAACTTAAGGTTTATTATGTTTGAAAATATGAATTTGATATAATGTTATATTTCATTTTCCTATATAAGAAAGTGAAAAACGGTATATTGGGAGTAATAAGGTGTTATTTATACCAAAAACCTTATATTCTTAATTCACATACATATTAATATAGTGAAATATATGCAGAAAAGAACTAAAATTCCAAGTCGTGACGAATACCGTCAGACATTAACACGATTAATTGAAAAAGGCGACTTTACAATATTGGTAGCAATTCGCATGGGCTGTGAGATGGGGATGCCACGAATTGAAATTGTCAATGCACGAGTAAGCGATATTGATCGTTTTCATAAACGTGGATTATGGATTGAGAAAGCAAAGAAGGTAAGACGTGGTTACACTCGTGATAAGAAAACAGGTGAGAAGAAACCAGTATTTGAGATGAGGAAACGTGAGATACCGATAAATCCAGGATTGTATCAGCTTATTATGAATTATATTGATAAGAGTCAAGTATTTATTTTGAAACGTGAGAAGGGAGATGTCAATAAGCCCTTCTCTGAGAGATATGTTAATACTTTTTATGATATGGGTGGTACTTCTTGGAGTAGTCATAAAAGCCGTCATTTCTTTAAGAATTGTGTTGCTGATTGGATGCGTGAGAATCGGCAGGTTGATCTTGGTTTGATTAAAGAGTTGATGGGGCATAAGAAGAATCAGACCGAGGATTATGGCGGTTATAGTTGGGATTATAAGTGTAGTGTTTTAGATAAGGTGTTTGAATGAATGTATTGATGATTGGTAATTGTGCTTCTGTGGGATGGAATTTAACACAGGGGTTACGCAAAAAAAATATTAATGTTGTTTTTGTAGGCAATAGTTCTAAATGTATATCTGGTAGATATGATTGTCATTTGTCTTGGCGTGATTTTTTACAAAAAGGATATGGTAAAAAACATTTTGATATAATTCATATTCATTCACCTAATTTTAAACTTTTAGGATTAGCATTTAGGTATTTAAAGGGTGATACTAAATTAGTTTGTCATTGGCATGGCAGTGATTTAAGAATGTTTAGAAAAACTTTCCCTGTACATTGGTTGCTTAAAAAGATAGCGGTTTATCATTTATATTCTACTATTGATTTAGCATGGTGGTTAAGAAGTATTGATAAGAGTAAAAAACAGTTGTTTCGTTGCCCTGTGGATACTGACTTGTTTAAACCAAATGGTAATGACGGAAATGGATTATTTGTGTTATCTGGTGGTGCTAAAACGCCTAATCCTATTTCGCATGATGATATGCCAGAACATATAAATAATTTCGGTTCTTTGCAAGTTTTTCCCGCTTGTGGTCTTGATGTTTTTAATCATTCTTGGCTTAATCGTGATTGGGTGGTCAATAATGCTAGTATTGAAAATCAAACGAAAAAATTAATAAATATTTATAATGAGGTATTGAAAAAATGAATAAAATTAAGAGAGAAGATGTAGAAGGCAAAGTATTAGATATTGGTTGTGGTACACATAAACATGGTGATATTGGGATAGATATAGTTAATCGGGAAGGTGTAGATTATGTAGCAAGCATATATGACACACCTTTTGAATCTGATTCCTTCCATTGGATAAATTGTTTTGAAGTAATAGAACACTTAGAAAACCCATGTAATGGTCTTAGAGAAGTTTATAGAATACTTAAAAAGGATGGGGTACTTAAATTATCAACGCCTAATATTCAATATTTTAAAAAGTCATTTATGGGGATGCTTAATTTAGATGATGGTTGTGACCCTGGACATATTAATATATGGCGGAAAGCAGAATTAGAAATATTATTGGAACGAGCTGGGTTTGAAGTTGTGAAGTTTGATTATATTACATGGCAACATCATGCTTCTGGGGTTAGTTTCTTAAAATATATTCTGCCAAAACATCTTGCATGTACAAGTATAATTGTTTTTGCAAAGAAAAAAGAGCTAAAAAAGGAGTTAATTAGAATTCTTTATGATGATTTACATAATTATTCTTTAAATAGGGAGGCATAGAAGCATGAGAGAGGATTTAAACACGGTATTTAAATTTAAAAGCAATGATGATTATTTTTGGAGAGAACGGTCCGATATGAAAAATAATACTGTGAGAAAAATAGATTTGAATGATGATAGGTTTCTTGATTTAATCGCTTGGAATCAACTTGGTTATGATGATGAGATACAGATAGAACTTGTATGCGGGAAGGATTCTATTACTAGAAGCATAAGAGATATATCGATATGGAATGATTTAATGATTATTACTTGGAATGAGGAAACGTTAAAGAAAAAATATGCGTTTCTAAAAGTACCACCAATTAAAACAATATATAGTGAGTAATATAAATAAAGAGATGGAATGAATGAATATATGTTTAAAGACAATAAAAAAAGCATACGATATATTAACTAAAGAAGAAAGAGAATTATTAATCAAAGAACTAGAAGAACAGATGAATAAGTTTTTATATCGTGTAAAAGAGAAAGAAGAATTAATTAAGTATTTAAAGGAAGTGAAAAAATGAGAACCACCAAAGTAAGTAAAACACAACTAAAAACAATGCTAATAATTACATCTATTGCTTTAATATGGTCATGTGCAAGTATGGTGAATACGCTAAGATATAACACAGATAATTACTGTTGTAGACAAATGTCGAGAGATTTAGAGGATAGATTGGAATCTATAGGAATACCTATAAAGATAGTAAGGGGACAGGATGAAAACATTGGTCATATGTGGATCAGAATAGCTGGTATAGATATATCAAGTATAGGTTTAGCGCCTTGGCCAATATCTGGTAGTTACCCTGTCTTGCAAAAAGAGTTCAACGATTATAACGATTATTTAGAATGGAGAAAGCCTTAAAGGGAAAACGAAAACAGGTGTGTTCGTTGTGGTGAACTATTACCAACATATACATTTGGCAGACCACGAAAGTATTGTGATGATTGTAAACACACGAAACAATTAATGCAGATGCGTCATTGGCTCTGGACCATTATAACAGCCATATAAAATATTAAAAAAGTGGAACCTAAAACCGCAACACTGGCGAATAACACAAATAATAATAAAACTGGTAAAACAAAACTCAACACCTGATAGCGTTCTATATTCAGCATGAAGTTGCTCCATCATTTCTTTTATGTCATCATATTCATCGCCACGAACATTACGGCTTATCTCGAATTTCAGCTTTAAATCTTTTTCTGTAGATCGTCTTATCTATAGTTAAGAGAGCTATTGTAAATATTATAAATATTATAAATATTATTTTTACTATTATGGAAAAAAAAATCTTAGACTAACTGTTTAATTATTGTAGCGTTCTAGCTATAGTAATCTAGAAGAATAATTATCAATAATTAAATGAATATTTTCTCTCTCTATCCCAGGATTAAATATTCATCCTACGTTTCTCTCGTGTTACTTGTTTTAAAAAAATTTTAAAAAACGAAAATTATGTTTTTTTCATTTCTTTTCTTATTAGTTGTACATACCGCAATGCACAACCACATAATGTTGCTATGGAACTACTACTCTCATCAGGATGCATTATTAGTTTTTCTAAAACCAACTCCTTCTTAGTAACCTTACTCTTTTTTCCATCCGTTTTTTCCTCGATCATTTCAAGAATAATCTCCCTTCCCTTCCCCTTATCCATCATCTCGATACTATCTTCTACTTTACTAAGTCTATCAAGTGCTTCTTTAAGATCAATATCGATAGAGAAACCTGTAGGGAATTTGCCATCTAGCGGATATTTACAGAGTGGGACACGTATTTTTTTAACAGTTGGAAATATAACTTTTTCTTCACCTGTAAACTCATCTGCCTCTACCATTTTTCTACCTATCTCAAGAATATATCCCTGTCTTGTTTTTCTAATACGGAAATGATAGTCTACATCTTTTTCCCGTAGATCTGGTGGTACAGATCCTTTTGTCTGAGTAATTATAATGAAACAGCAATCAAAATGTCTTACTATACGATTGAGTTGTTTAATGGTCCTAGTGCTTTTTGATAATGCATTGCTACTATCTGCATGGATACCTGCTTCATCAAGAAAAAAAACTTTTCCTTCCAATACACTATCAACAACTCCAAGTAATACTTCACTGAGGCTTTTTACTACATGTACCTGATCGGGTTTTGGAACATAGATATGTCCTGGTACATCTGCGAGTTTACCAAGTTTTTTTGCTTTTTTTACATTGGTCATTTTGAAAAAATGTATATTTGTCCACATTGCTTCCCCAAGTATTTCAACGAGTGTCTGTATGATTACTCCTGCAAGATTAGTTTTCCCATCTCCCTTGCTACCTGTTACAAGTATTGTTTTATCTTCTGCGAAAATATCCATAAGTGCTTCTTTCTCTAACATTTTATGACCTCCTTAGTAGAAAACCCACTTCTTTAGATGTGGGATGAATACGAATGCTTAAAAACTCTTTTAGCATTACTATACTTACATGGAACTCAGGATGTACAAGTATCGTTTGTATCCTTCTCAGAAACAACAACAAACTCTTTTTAATACATTTAACATCTGCAAAAACATCTAACATTTTAATCTCTCCTCGAACTGGTCGATATTCATAACTTTAATTTCAGATTCCCATAACCTTAAAACTTTAAATCCTTGTTCGATAAGTTCTTTTGTTCGGATATTATCTATTTCATTGCCAATGGGGTATTTGTGCCAATAGTTACCATCACATTCAATAACTAAATTTAATAATGGAATTAATATATCACATTGATAACCATGTTCTATACCTTTAATATATTGATGAGCGAAAAATTCATAACCTAATTCTTTTAAGAACATCTGTATTTTGACTTCTATTTTTGTATCTTTTATTGGAAATATTTGTTTAGCTCTTGATTCTTTCAATTTTTTAATATATTCGCTGTCGTTATAGGGTGTTTTTCTACAAGATAGCATGTAATCTTTAAATTTATTTTCTTCCCATTTATTTTTAAGTGTATTTTTTACTTTATCCCTACTTTCTTTTGTCCATTGTTTCTTTCTTTTTTCTAATAAATTTCTTTTAAATTCTTTATCCTGCCATCTATCTAACATTATTTTTCTTCTTATCCCACGTTGAGCATTGATAGTTTCTTTAATTTTTTTCTTATGTTCTTCACTCTTCGTCTTTTTAGACATAGTTACACTTATCTTTTTTCGTCTCTCTATTTCTGCTTCTTCAGTTTTGGCTATTCCCTGCATTTTATACCTTCTTTATTTCAACATAATCTCCTTCTTCTATCCCACAATCTTTAGGTATTGTAATCAATTTCTGGTTTTTTGCTTTATTCTTCCATACCTTCATTATAATCTTCTTCTGTTGTTTTATCATAATATTATGTAATATTATAGCTTATATAAACCTTTTGGTGGACATGATGTAAGACCTTCCGTTTTGAAGGCTGTCGTGGATGAAGCAGGAACTATATTGGATAAATCCTGAGTTCCATCAAGTTTATCCTTGGAAGCCCATGACTTTAGTCGTGGGAGGATGTCACTTCCACCATTCTTCTATGTCTTGTTTATCAGGTGTTGGTTTTTCTGTTGAGTCTTTAAATGCGAGTCTAGGAATCTGTGCATATGTCTTTATTTCTTTAGAAAAAATAGATGTTGCCTCTGCAAAATCATCTAGCCATATTTCGTCTTCATCCAGAAAAATTCCTGAATAATATGCCTCACGTATATCACTAATGAGCTCTTTTTGTTTTGTTTCATCTTCTCCAAAAAACATTATTACATCATAATGATACTCGGTGCAGCATCCACCTATATCTATTTCTTCTCCTTTTTTATTTTTTACTTTTTTTTCTGGATATGTTTTCCTAATTCTTTCCTTTAGTCTTTTTCCTACATCCTGAGTAAGGCCCCTAGTCATTTTGTATTGTTTTTCTTGGACTCTTTCTGAATACCAGGGTTGATATGATGATCCAGTCATAATTATGCCTCCGTTTTTTCTAGTCTTTCTCTAATCCGTTGTTTTTTCCATTGTTGTTTTATTTCACTATATGTTGGATTAATCGATGGCACAATCCCAGTCATTGATAGAATATGGAAAATATCATTATCGACCTCTTCTAAATTTCTCATATGTTGCTCATGTTGCTGATTAGTAAAATTATTTAGTATTTCTGTCAGTTCCTCCTTTACAGCCTCGCAGTCGTCAGCATCAGCAGCCTTTAATTCATATACTCGTTGGCTCACTTTGTCTAGATATTTATATTTTATCTGACGTTTATTAGGGATTTCTGTTTTCAGTGTATTACATGCTTTTGTGTATAATTTATCTGTTTTATCTTGGTCTTCTTGATTTTTCTTTATCTGTCCTTCGTCTTTCTCATCAGGATTAATAAATGAGGGTAAAAGTTCCTTGCCAAATTCGATGCATTTCTTTTTAACTACATATGCTTCTATGGGATTGCTTGGTATGTAATTCCGATAATACATGTAGCTCTCTAGAAGGTCACGGCCCACAAACTGATCTGGCGGTCCAGTTACATCCTCTGTTTTCTTTTCTTCCTTATTATGCATGTATCTCTTTCTCCTGGTCCTTCTTCTCTTTCTTTTCCCATGCCTCATAAATGCCCTTGTCTACTGATACCCGTCTACCGAGAATTTTATTTTCCTGGGTATGACCGCAACGAAGGCACTTGATTGTTTGGATCTTGGTTTCTTTATTGTCTTCTACTGAATGATATGTATAATCCCTGTCTTCTGCGCAATAGAGAGTGTAGATCATTTTAATCCCTATCTATCGGCTTTATTTGCTGGCCAATTAAATATTGTTTTTCTTCCGACTCTTTCTTCATTCTTAACTGGGTATACAGCCTTTCTATAAGTTCATCTTTCTCGGACAATTCTGTGTTTAAATCCGCCTCTTTAGCTTCAATCTTTAAATTCTCTTTGGTAGCACTTCCATTAAAATGTGATGTCACACCATAGTATATCGGTGTATTCCCATCAATCCTGTTTGGATATAAATCCAATACCCGCTTGACATACCCTGGTAATTCTTTGTACGGATATCTTGTCATATTTCCATAGGAGTGATAGTTGTTTTCCTCTTTTCCGTGATAAAGACTTGGATATATTAATATTGGATCTATCTTACTTCCTGGCATTGTAAATCCCCAAAAGTCAAAACCACCCGTACAGGACACGACCATATCTCCCAATGGAATAGTAACTTCATCGCTAGCTTTCCTCATTATGTCATAGTATGGTATTTTTATGATGTCTTTTTCTCTTACGCTCCTATGTCCATGATTAAATAATATATGCTCGGTTCTACCTCTGCATACTTCTGTAAGTCCTTCAAAGAAAAACCAGATTGAAATAAATATCGTACCAGCCATTATAGGCATCGGGATGGGCCAGGTGAATTGAGGGAACATAAAGGAGAGCGCCGCCATCGCAAATATAGCGGCAAAGATAAGAAGAAATCTTTGCTCTTTTTTCTTAATGCTAAATTTTTTTTCTTTTACCATATCATCACTTTACCTAGATTTTAAGTTTTGTTTCTATGACATCCACTTTTGCTCGTATCTCCTGAATATCTTTTACAGTTGATCCCTGAAATGCATTGTGTATCTTCTTAATTTCATCAATATTTCTTTCCATTTCTGCTATGTCCTTCTGCGATTCAGATATTGATGGTCCGCCACTAGCTTCTTGCTTACCTTTTGGCCTTACCGTCTTTAATATCCCTGCAGTAAATCTATCTATTTTTGACGCTTCTTGATTATACCCGCTATCCTGTTCTATTTCAAGATCTGTTTTTTCTTTTACTTGAAACATGGTTTTTCTCTTGAAATAAAATGTTATTATTACACCCGTTAAAATGATGGCAACGAAGATGTATATAGGATATATGGCCTGTAAACCATCGTGGTCCCTCTTTAAGGTGTCATGTTCGGTCCATAGAGTTTCCCATTTTAATTTAAAGGTAGATGCATTTGTTACGGCTGATGTCCACAAAACCTTAGTTTCGTTATAATCGGCATTCAAATCTCGCAATTCTAGTTTCATTGCTTCCATTGCTATAGTATTGTTGTCAAATATCCCCTGTGACACGTTGAAGACACCCCATCTCTCTCTCAGTTCATCCCTGGTTGCATTCAGTTCATCAAGAGTTTTACTAAATACTTCCAGTAATTCATCATGTGAGGCAGCCGTTTCATTATATTTATTCATCCATTCTATTAAAGGATTCGATGGAATAGTTATCGCTGAATAATCGATGTTTATACAATACAACTGGCCCGTGCTATTGTCTTGATAAATAAATCCTTTTATATCGTTTACAAACCACCAATTAACTTCTATCTGGCTTGTAGCAAAGACGTATGTAGTCAAGTTATCAAGCGGAGAAAACCAACAGCTAAATATGGATAACGATGTGTTATCCGTGTCTGAACTTATAAATTGCAAGTCTATAAATTCACTTGAGCTGATTTCTACAACCAATGTTTTTTCATGGATGTTGCTATATTCTATAGTCCCTAGATCTATTATATTCTCTGTGGCACTTACTGGTGCTAAACAGCTTCCAATTCCTATAATGGCTACCGCCATCAACACATATATTTTCTTCATAATTTCACCTAAAAAATTAGTCTAATTTGATTTTGGAAATGCTTTTTTAACCATTTTATTTGCTGCTATCATAAACCATATTGCTATACCAATTTGCTACTATCATAAACCATATTGCTATACCATACAGCATTACAGAAAAACATGTTGCTACAATTGGGTTATATTGAATATAGCCAAGTAATGCACGTGCAAGAAGTGTGGTTGCAAAACCTGACAGACAAGTAGCATAAATATAAATTATCCATAGATTTAATCTTGGATGTTTCTGCCAACTTTTGATGTTTCTTTCATCAGCCTCTTTTTCCATTTTTCTAATTTTTTCTCTTATGTTTTCCAACATATTTATTACCTCTTTTTTTTTAAATCTTTTTTAAATTTTTTTTAAATTATTGAATTTTGACAAAAAAAATTATGTTTTCATTTTACAACGCTAACTACCGCTTCATCAATAGCATCTTTAGTTAATGAACCGACCTTTTTGGCCAAATCATTCTTTGTAGATTTTGCTTTCATATTTTCTAGGAATTCACCCATTACTTCAGCAATGAAAACCCTTGTATTTACACCGCTTGCCGCTGCTATGGGAATAAGAACTTTATCAATTTCATTACTTTGTTTTAACGCAATTGACCATCCACAACGGTTTTCCCCCCCATTATAGCTCATATGCACTCCTTTTTCAGCGCAATTTCGCTTAAAATCCATAAGCTCTCTGCTATCATCTTTATGTATTGCTCCAGCAAAGAATCTGCTATATAAAAGTCGCTTGCCTCTTGGATTAAGATTTCCTTCTTCTTCAATCATTTACTTCACTTTACCTTTTTTATTTTAGTATAATAGACTACTTTTTTATTTCTCCTCTTAAAAGCAATAATGATAAAAAACATGCTTATTAATCCAACGATCAATGCAATAATTATAAGTTCACCTAAGTTTCTATCTTTAAACCAATCGAAAATTCCCGTGTCTTCAAATATATTCTTTACTTTCAGCTCATCTTCTTCAGGTATTATTTCAACAAGTTCTGGCTCAATTAATTCAGGGGATATCCTGGTAGTAACCAATACAGTAGAACTTACAGTGTCTGTATCATTCTTTGCTGTTAGTGTTATTTTGTATTCGCCTCCTTCTGGAAGTACAAATTGATGCTCTCCGATATCATCGACTGGTATCCATCCAGTTTCTTTACCATCGTCAGTTGTCCATTCATAATGAGTTGCTCCACTGACTGTCGGAGTTACTGTTACGATGCTTCCTGTAGAGTCATAAGTGAAACCACATGCTAAACCAAGTATTTCAAACGAATGAGTGCCAGACTCAAATTGATCTCCTGATGAGTCGTTTGCATAGATATGATATTCATGTATCCCAGTGGTGTTGTATACTGCTGCATAATAGTATAGATCTCCGATGTTTGCCATGTCATAAGATCCATCTGTTGTATTAAGAGTAACGTTTACGATAGCGTATGGACTTGTTACAATGCAGGTAACATTGATTGTTGCATTAGCCATAATGTCTGCTTCTGCGGGTGTCGCTGTTATTCCTGTGATAAAAAGACTGGTATTGCTCAATGTAATATTCCACAGATCTAAAATATAGGATCTTGTAGTATTATTCAAGGTTACGTTCCAAGTATCTAAAAGATAAGATGATACTGTATTTGATATTGTAACGTTCCAAGTATCTAAAAGATAAGCTGATACTGTATTTGATATTGTAACGTTCCAAGTATCTAAAAGATAAGCTGATACTGTATTTGATATTGTAACGTTCCAAGTATCTAAAAGATAAGCTGATACTGTATTTGATATTGTAACGTTCCAGGTATCAAGAGTATAAGCTAATGGAGTATTTGACAGTGTTAAATTCCAAGTATCAAGGGTATATGGTAACGGTGTATTTGAAAGAGTGACATTCCAAGTATCTACCGTAAAAGATAATGGTGTATTTGACAAAGTTATGTTCCAGGTATCAAGGGTATAGGAATTTATCGTCATATTGCTTAATGTGACGTTCCAAGTATCGAGAACATATGGAGATATAGTAAGGTTGCTTAAAGTCACATTCCAAGTATCTAAGGTGTATGAAGATATTGTAAGGTTGCTGAGGGTAATGTTCCAAGTATCGAGAGTAGATGAAGATATTGTGAGATTGCTCAGTGTAATATTCCAAGTATCTAATATATGTGCTTCTGGAGTATTAGATAATGTAATATTCCAAGTATCTAATATATATGAAGTTATTGTTAAATTACTTAATGTAATGTTCCATACATCAAGAGTATAAGAAGATATGGTTAAATTACTTAGGGTGATGTTCCAGGTGTCAAGGATGTATGACTCAGTTGTATTAGATAGAGTAATATTCCAAGTATCTAAGACATATGGGGATATTGTCAGATTGCTTAATGTAATGTTCCAAGTATCCAAAACGTATGAAGAAATTGAAAGATTGCTCAAGGTCATGTTCCAGGTGTCTAAGGTATACGATTGGATTGTATTACTTAAAGTCATGTTCCAGGTGTCTAATATATCTGGTATCGGAGTATTTGAGAGTGTCAGATTCCATGTATCCAAAGTATAAGGGGTTATGGTTAGATTACTGAGAGCTATATTCCAAGTATCAAGGATATATGGGGATATTGTGAGGTTGCTCAGTGTAATGTTCCAGGTATCGAGTGTATAGGATTGTGGCGTGTTTGATAGGGTGATATTCCAGGTATCGAGAATATTACCTTCTACTGTATTACTCAAAGTTACGTTCCATGTATCGAGAGCATAAGATGTGATACTCAGATTCCCTAGAGTTATATTCCATGTATCGAGACTGTATGCTTCTGGTGTATTCGATAGAGTTATATTCCAAGTATCCAGAGTAATCCATTCTTTTGCTTCTGCCACCGTTGTAAAACTATATGTCTCATTATTCCATCCACCATTATCATCAGTAAGATTAACACTCCAATAATATGTAGTGCTATATGCTGAGAAATTACTATTTATTTGTGTTATATTTGTATTATTAGCTATAGTACCATTAGAAGCGAACTGTACCCATGCACCACTACTATTACTCATCCATGTAGCATTCATGTTATCAGCATCATCATCAAGACATATAACATATAAACTAGGAGTAACGCTTATATCTGTTGAGGTATTGGTTGGGCTTTCACCACTTTGAACGGGTGCATTATTAGCAGGTGGTGCTCCTCCTGCATTCCAACTTATATTCCAGCTACCCATATTAACAGATGCATCACTGAAATTCCCATAGATATAAATAGAATTATTTGTAAGACTGCTTATGTCGTCACCGTCGCCTGTCAATCCCGATGTGATATTGTAATCAGTTGAATTATCAGATAATGCAAAACTACTATGTTCAGTATCGTTTACATCTGCATAGAATTTATCCCAAGTATAACCAGATGGTTTAAAGATTTCAACACTAGAAATATAAGCATCTGAAACAAGTATAAGTGATGTTACTGTATAATCCTCACATTCACCATAAAACGCTTCAGCATTACAAGGGTCAGTAAGAAACCCCTCATCATAAGCATGTATAGTAACACGCATAAGAACATTCTCGGAACTAAAATTAGCTGGTACAGAAATGTTGCAATATAATACACAATTAGAATCGCCATCATTATCCCCCTCGGTTAATTCCCATGCTTCTAAAGCATTATCACCATCAAAATCTATCCATACATAAAGACGTACTGGTATTTCTATGTCACCGATTGCATCTTCAACATCTACAGTCATAGGATATGTTTGACCTGATATTAATAATGTTCCATCTGAAGTAAAATCAGTATAATCACCAATAGCACTATCCTTATCAAGATTGTTTAATTTGACATTGGTGATTCCTAAAAATCCTTCATCACCAGCTACAAGACTACAATAATCTCCCACATCAGCATCACCCAATGTTTTAGCACCGTATGTAAAATTCTCCCATCCCGATTCATGTGTCATATTATGATTGGTTTGTATAAAGTTTTCACTTGGGAATGTATCATTGAAAAATAGAGTTCTATAAGGGGTTGTTTCAAATTCACTATAAAATGATGCGTTATTATAAATGTCATTAGCAGTAGTCTTAACATAATAGTAAATATCGTAGTCTAAATAGCTCGATAAATCTACACCAACTGACTCATTGAGAATACTTGTATTATGACCAGCATGAGTCCATGAGCTATTATCAGTACTAATATAGAAATCTACAGTACTACTATCCCCCTCAGAGTCAGACACAGTTACATTATAAAACTGCAATAAACTAATATTGTAATTACCGTTACTTGGATTTTCATTATTAAATGAGGGATGGATATTGGGTAAAGTTGTAAAATAGTATGTCTTGGTGATATTGAATGTGCTATCATTAACATATACACGCCAATAATATTTTGTACTAAAAGAATTTGCACCTGTAAAAACCCAGCTATAACTTCCATTACCAACACTACTATTTGTTTGATAATTTATCCAATCTACACCATTACTATAGTTTGATGCAAAGGTCACATTCATATTAATACCATTATCTTGATTAACTGTTA
>Ga0207997_1001150_pt1 | contig 13727 bp, 23 predicted proteins | sample AntAceMetag02UKN_FD_184777 | JGI IMG/M metagenome (GOLD analysis project Ga0207997, IMG submission 184777) | Saline lake microbial communities from Ace Lake, Antarctica - Antarctic Ace Lake Metagenome 02UKN (SPAdes) (version 2) | ecosystem: Environmental > Aquatic > Non-marine Saline and...
AAAATCATCATTATTAAAATAACAATCCGGCCACTTTCAAATAATAATATAGGAATTATTTAAACCACCCTATATATTTTTTTCATAAAATCTACTTTTAAATATCTTAAAAAATTTCTAACATCCATATGTATCTTTGGTAATACATGTTTTTTATAATTTTCTACAAATATATTCATATTAATTTTAATATCTTTATTAGAAAATATTCCAAAAACTTGTTGTGGAAAATATTGGTGTCCATAACACACAATTTCTGAGAATTTAAAAGATTTTCCAAGTAACTTTATTCCTGCTGGAGTATATCTAAAATAGTCACTTGGATAATCATGAATATAAAAATAACATGGAGTACTAGTCAATAATACACCATCACCAGATAAACATCTTTGCATCTCTTTCATTGACTTAAACGGGTCATCATCATGTTCTAAGGTATTATAATTAATTATAAGATCAAATTCATTTTTTTTAAATGGTAATTTATGTGAATTTGCAACAATGTCTACTCCTAACCCTGGTCTCATATCCATTCCAGTAAAATTATTTGTCTTTCCAAGTAACTTTCGCAAATTTAATTGCTCTTGCCCCTCAACAATAAATGATCCTATTTCAAGAATTTTTTTATTTTTAATATTATTAATGTTGAAATATTCTTCTAAAAAGTCATAACAAATTAAATCCATTTATTTCACACTCCTATATGTCTTTGGAAGTGGTACAGCTTCATGTTGCCCATATTTAAACCAACTATATGCGGCCAAATAATTATTAACCATGTGTTCCAAAGTAAATTTTTCCAGAATTCTTTTTCGTGCGGCCTTTCCAATTCGCGCACACCAATTTGGTGCTTCCGCCATTGTGATAATCCAATTTGCTAATTCATAAGTATTTTTGTGATCATCAACTAAAAAACCAGAAATATTATGTTGAATAACTTCAGAATGCCCCCCACTTTTTGGAGCGATAACTGCTTTGCCACATGACATTGCTTCTAAAACAGTTAAAGGCATTGGATCATACGTAGAAGTCATTAAATGTATATTCCCCATATTATAAAATTCGGGCATATCTTCTCCATGTGGTAAAAATTTTATATTAGGGGAAGTTAAAAGCCATTTATATTGTTTAGGAATATCTTTTGTTTGAACACTGCTTCTAATAACAAATATAATATTTTCGTATTTTTTGCACTTATCAATTATTTCTAATAGATAATGAATTCCTTTATTGTATTCCATGTGTCCCGTCCAAGTTACAACAAACATATTATCAGGGATACCATGTTCTTCTCGCATTTCCCAACCACACGTTTTACAGGGAAAAAACTTATCCGTATCAATACCATTGTGCACAGTTAGGACTTTATCGCGCGGAACACCATAATATTTACTTATGGCATTTGCGGTATAGTCACTAACTGCGATACAATGATTTTTTCGTGCACAACGTTTTTCCATGAACGCATTTAGTTTTAAATATAATCCACCTTTTAATACGTGGCCTTTTTCTTCGCGGGCAATATCGGTCCCTTGCGCGGTACACCCATGAAACGTTCTAAACGCCCCTTTTGTATGCCATCCAATATTTGTGTGGGTATGAATAACATCAAATAATTCTTCTCTTACGGGAAGACTCATTCCATATCTGCCGTCACTCAAAACCATTGATTTTAAAAAAGGAAAATGTTCTGATACATTGTACCCCTTTTCTTTTAATCCTTTTATTAAAAAGTATTCCACGTTTGGAATTCCCCCATTTATAGAAGGTTTAACACAACTTGTTTGTAAGATATTCATTTATTTCACCTTTTGTTTTAAATTAAATATAATAAGTAATAAAATACCAAGAACTATAGTTAAAGCCCCACATATAATTAAACCATCAACATTTTTTGGATTTATAACTTGTAAAAACATTGTGGATCCGGCTCCAAATAATCCAAATCCAACATGACTTAATATCAATTTATTCATTCTTTCACTTTCTTTTTTAATAAATATTTAGGATTATTAATTTCTTTATCATGTTTATCGCATAGCACTCTGACCCATCCGCCTTTTCTAAGTTTTCCGGGTTTCCCACATTCTTCACAAATCTTAAAAGATTTTTCTTCAGCTTCATCTATTAATTTTTTGGCATCTTCATTACACCCGTTTGTATAAAATCTCAAAGATCCAAATTTCTGCTTCACTTGTACTGCCTCACATTGCGGATCTGCAATTTCAAGACGTTGGCTTAAATCATAAATTAAATCATACCAGCCGTCAAGTGTATCAAAACCCCAACACATACAAGTTTGATCTTTTGGAAGATAATATTGTTTGTACAAATCTGGAAAATCTTTTAATAACATTTTTGTATTTTTTTCATTCATTTTGTTTTCACATTCCTTTCTTTCTCAAGTTTTTTAACTCTTAATTGTAAATCGTCTATTTTTTCTAGTAATGTACAAAAACTAAAAAGACCTAATCCTGCAAGAGTAAAAGTATATTCAGAAAAAATCATTCCTGCAATACCAGTTATTAGTCCTACCCCAAATCCTATTCCTAACCAATTCATTTTATATCACTATTTACCCATTTATATCATATTATAATGTCAATTTCCCACCTTTGAAAAAGTGGGCTTGTAACTAACATCAGCAATTGCTATTGCCTCATTTGTTGCTACTATTGGTTGATTGACTTCCAACCTACTAAATCGAGATATACCCAAAATAGCGATGTTTCTTGAAGCATTCAAATCTGCATTCAATTCAAAACCACAAACTTTACATTCAAACGAACTACCTTCCCGATTAGACCTTTCAACATGCCCACAACCACTACACCTTTGACTCGTGTATCTTGGATTAACTTTAATCAAAGTTTTACCAAGTTCTTCTGTTTTATAAGCAAGAAAACTTCCTAATTGAGCATAACTCCAATTACCAAGTTTCTTATTGAACTTTCTCCCCTTGTTTCTTAAAAACTTTTTAAGGTCTTCTTGAACAATAGCATCGTATGATTTATTCGCGATTTTTTTGCTTACACAATGATTCATATCTCTAACAAACCGTTTCTCTTTTCTGCTTAACCGTTTTAATTTTCGTCTTGCAGAAGGAGTGCCTGTTGATTGAAGACCTGCTTTAAGGAATTGATAATTTCCTTTAACATACTTCAATTGTTTTGAGTTGAAAAACTCATTATCCGAGCAAACAGCAATATTATTAATTCCTCTATCTATTCCCAAAAAACTTTCAGGAGATTTAATTATAACATCTTTATTAAAAATAAGGTTTAACCATAACTGATTATTTCTCAAAGTAATTGTACTTGCTTTACATTTCCATTCAAAATATTTTTCTGCAAACTTAGGTAAATTTACAACAAACTTTTGTCTTCCTTTTATTGTTGAAACACTAACTTTACCATTTTTGAAAGAAAAAGTTCGTTTATCAAAACGAATGAACTTGTTTCTTGGAATTGGCTTTGTTTTCAATTTAACTGCTTTTAGATTCTCACACGCAACATCACGAACAGTTTGTATTAATGCAGAAGGAATTTTAGGAAACATTTTGCGTAAAGAATTATATGTCGCATTATGCAATATTTTTTTATTAGAAGTGTGTAATTCAAATCCTTTATTTACACAGTAATTGTATGCTTGAAAGTATTGCTCAACAGTATCTCGCAAATACTGATTCTCAATCTTTATTTTTATTGTTCTCTGCATATTCATTCACTTTCCAATTCATCCAATGTTTAAAAACATTGGTTTTCTTGTCACAAAATTATAAATCATTAAGTTATGATTCAACTTCTTTTACCGGCCAATGTAAAGGACACCCCTTGGTTATCCAAAATCCATGTATTTTACCAAACTCTTCCGAACCGCGGCAATTATCCAAAACAGCACAAATACATTTTTGTTTTATTGCTTCATCACTACCCGGAGTTGGAATTGTTTTAGGCGCATGATCAAGCCAAAACCAATTTAAAGAATCTTCTTCAAATTTATTTTTGCATTTTTTCTTATACTTATCAAGTATTGCTTCCGACTCATACTTAAATATTCCATGTTTTGAATGCGGAGCAATTGTTGTGTTTCCATATTTCTTTTTTACTTGCGCCCAAGTTATACTAGGAATACTCTTTTTGTATAAGTCACCCATCATTTCTTCTCCAAGTTTAACAATTCTTTTTTCCATATTCATTATTTCACCTTATATAAATTATACACCAACATGTTTAAAAATGTATTTATTATATTCATTTAAAATTTCTTGAATTGAAATCGGATAAAAATTCCAAACATCTACTCCAACATTGATTAAAATGGTTTTCATACCAAATTTCGTATCTTCCCGTGATTTCCATTTATCATGAACATGCCCGCATAAATTTAACTTAAATGCATTATTAGAATCTTCCGGACGGTGTACACAATAAACTTCAATTCCCCCAAACTCTAGGAGAACTGCCGTTATATGAGATTTTACATTATTCGAATTTTCATGATTTCCATTTGTATATATTTTTTTTCCATTTAATTTATCATCATAATATTTAAATTTGTGTATATCTCCATTACCATTTTTCGAATTTTTAAAGAAAAAATCTCCAAGAACGTATACTGTATCTTCGGGTTTCACTTTTTCATTCCACCGTTTAACAATTTCTTCATTCATATGTTCTAATGATTTAAATGGTCTTTTAGTATAGGAAATTATGTTAAAGTGGCCTAGGTGACAATCCGCGGTAAACCATATATTAACCATATTTTAAACCTTTGTTACCTTAATGATTAAATGATATGCTAGAGTTGGAAATAAATCCCCCAATTTTTCGCTACCTTTAATATCGCTACCGCGTATCCCGGACACGCAAAATCCATGTTTTTGTAATAGTTCAGTTAACGTTTGTAAAGTAAAATAACGTACATGCCCGGGGCCGGCCGTATCTTCCCCGCTTTCATATCCCATGATCTCCGGGGCTTTACCAAACAATCCTTTTATACGATGCCCAACATACGCCAAATTCGGCGTGGTAATAATTAATGTTCCATTCTTTTTTAATAAATCATGACATGTTTTTAAAAATATTTCTGTATGAACAATATGTTCAATAATCTCGCCCGCAACAATACAATCAAATATTGGAGTATTAAGACAATTAATCGATTTTTCAAAATCGGCAAGATGTGCAGGCATTCCTCTTTTTCGCATCATATCAACAAATTGTTTATTACAATCAAATCCAATTGCTTGATTTCCGCCCAAAGTTAATACTTCAGAAATATCTCCGGCATAACATCCAAAATCGGCAATAAGCGAATTTTTTGGGCAATATTGAAGCATCTTTTTAACTCTTGGTTCTTTTAAAAATGCAACGGCTTTGTTCCTATTCCAATCAATTTTTTTATCATAAATCATTCATTCCACTCCATTTACCAGTTATGTGCCCAATCATTTTTTTCCACTATCCTTTTCCGGTATAATATCTCCTTTTCTAATTCCTTCAGAAAGACAAAGAGGACTATTACAACATTGTATATCTTTACTAATCCAACCAAAATTATTTTTCTGTATTCTTACTCCACAATATTTACATTTCATATTCTTTAATTCAAGTGCGGCCTTGATTACAAAATCATAAACTGATTTATCTAAAACTATTGTTTGCATTTTGTTTTCGTCACCTCTATAGCTTTTACATCATCCAAATTAATAATACATTTTTCTAAAAAAGGTTTTATTTCAACCCAGGTTTTAGTTTCAAGTAATTTATTTAATTTGTTACAATCTACTAAATTATATTTGTTCATATTTTATCACTATTTTTTATTGTCCATTCAATTGTTTTTTCTAAACTTTCTTTAAATCCAACCGGAGGAACCCATCCTAATTTAGCTATTTTTGTTCCGTCTAAACTATAACGTCTATCATGACCTTTTCTCTGACGATGTACATCTACATAATTTAACTTTAATGGTTTTCCAACTATATCAGAAATCATTTTTGCCATTTCATCATTATACAATTCAATATCTCCAACAATATTATAAAATTCGCCTGCATTTCCATTTTTTAATAAAAATAAAATTCCATCAGATGCATTTCTTGCATGTAACCAATGTCTTTGTCCAACACCAAGTACTTCTTCTTTTTTATAAGTTGAATCAACTCCAGAATTAAGTTCGGCATGTATCATTTGTTCTTTTCCTTCAATACAATTTTTTAAACACATCGGAACAAATTTTTCGGAATTTTGCTTTTCTCCAAATATATTCATACAAAATCCAGAAATAATATCTAATCCATAGGTAACAAAATATGAATATCCAGCGGCGGCTTGCCCACATTTTGCTCCAGAATATGGGTTACTTGGCCTCCAACGGTCATCTTCTTTAAAATTATAATTATCTGGAGCGGGCCCAAACACTTCATCCGTAATCATGTTATAAAATCTAGCACCCGGATTTTGGGTTCTATACCATTCTAAAAGATTTACTGTACCTATAACATTGTCTTCAAAAAATTCTTTAGGAAATATTATACTACGCGCAACATGTGAATTTGCAGCAAGATGTGCAATATAATCTACATGCCCGATTTGTTCAGCAATTCCGGCATGAATTTCTGATTTTAAATCATGATAAACAAATTTAATTCTATTTTTATATTTTTCTATTTCATCAATATTAGTTATTCTTCTCATATCACCAATTGTGCTAAGCCGGCACATTGCCACAATATTCCAATCAGTTGATTTAAGCACGTGCTCTAATAAATGCGAGGCCACAAATCCTCCAACCCCTGTAATTAATATTGTTTTAACCATTTATTTCACTCCTAATATATATAATATGAATGGAACACTTAATAAACATATCGTAAATGAATATGAAACAATAAAATCTAATAATCTTTCTAAAAATGATATTTTTTGTGATTTAATTTTTACTTGTTTTTCAACGCCCCCAATAATTTCTGTTTTAAATTCATCTTTAGGATCATATAATTCATGATAATTTCCGCGCGTTTCATTTGCGTTAACAACGTTCCATAGGATTGAATATATTTCTAATAAAAATCCTTTTGGGTGTTTAATTTTTTTTGTAAGTCTTTTTAATTCTGTTTTTATTACAAATTTGGCCGGATAATGCTTTAATAAGAAGTATAAATATGCCCCATTCATGGGTAAAATTATGTGCATATTTTTAAAAAACAATTTTTTGTTACTACTACCTCCGCAAATATGATACACCTTTGTGGGTACATACATGGTTTCAAAATCTTGTAAGGCCATTCTCTTCGCAAAATCGGGTTCATCAAACCCATGCCGAAAAATATTATCCAAAAAACCTACTTTACCAAACACTTCCCTACGATAAACGATGGCCGCACCATACCCAACATCAATTTTTTTGGGGGTGTTAAGTTCTTGTTCATTAATTTGATTTATATTAACATCATGATAAAATTGTTTTCCCCCACTTGGAAATTCTTTTGAAAAAGTACCGCCGCCCATTACTTGGATTTTTGTTGGCTCGTTGGCATATAAATATAGCGGTGAAAACGCCATTGCCTTTTTATTATCTGCGGCGCATTTATACATATCGTTAATAAAATCTTTATTTGGAAATGCATCATCATTCAATAAACACAGAAATTTGCATTCTTTATTTTTAAGGGCCTCTTCGATCCCCATATTATTTTTCCATGCAAAACCGCGTTCATCATAATATTCCCAATGTTCTACTTTTGGTTTAAACAATTTAATTATTTTTTTATTTTGTGCTTGCTGCGATTTATCACTTGTATCGATAACGTATGCCGTCCAGTTCGCAAAAGTTTGTTCTTTTAAACTGTTCAAACATCTTTGTAAATATCCAGGGTTATTCCGAGTTAAAACTATGAACGTTATATTATTATTAAATGTTAACATATTTATTTCTCCTTTTTAATTTTATAATATTCCATGCAATCCATCTATCCAATTTTATAACTTTCAAGGTCAGAAAAATCTCTTTCTTTTTTCTTTTTTAAGACAAATCCGTCATTTGTCTTATTTTCTATTTCCATAATTTAAATAACCACAAAAGTATATTTTTTTATTAATGTCATATATATGTAAAACCCAAAAAATATTAGCATAATTCCGATCATTATTATTCGGCCAATTAAAATAATATCAATCATTTTATTTTCATTTCCCATTGTACTTTACATTCAATACTACAAAATCCAGTATTGTTTAATTTAGTATCAATTCCACAATTCTTACAATTCATTATTTTTTCACGCTCTTTTCTCTAATTATTTGGATACTACTTCCATTCCATATTGCAAAACTAAATAATATTGCAAACAGACTCGTCAATGTTATAGTAATATAATAAGGAAAACTAATACTTAGCCCACCATATAAAAGGCCCATTCCACAAACACATAGTGCTAACAAAGCAACAAACGCAACCAAATTTCCTTTTATTTTAATTTTCATTTAATTTACCTCCCTTTTTATTATTCCTTTATATTTTCCTTTACACATCCAAATAATTATTTCAAAATCATCCGAATCTTTTAGTTTATTCATTTCAAATTTCATTTTTTAACTCCTCTTTAATTTCTTTAATACTTTTTTTTAAATAATTTGATTCATCTCTCATATTATCAGCATAATCATCTAAACGATTTAAAATTTCTTTTGCTCTTTTTATATTCATTTTTTTTCACTATTTAACATTTTTTTAATTTCTTTAACATCATTAAACATCTGAACGAATTCCGGCTGTTCCTTAAAATTAGCACTAAATTCGCTTTTTTGTAAATCTAATCGTAAATATATATATCCCATCCCCATTAAACCTCCAAATGCAATGGCAAAAATAATAATAGTTTCTATAAATCCAAGATCAAGACCTTTAACTAAAAGAAAAGTTGCTATCGTAAAAAACAAATTCAATAATCCCGAAAATCTCCCAAGGATCATCGAATATCCAGCATTATATGTTTTTATTATATTAGCGTAAAGTCTTTTCCATCCTGCGTCGTGATTAACCATATATATTACTTATCCCGAAACCTTTTTAAACCGTTGTTTCGTAAACCGGTTCTATAATTGTTGGTGCAAATGTAGCAATATACTTATCTGCCGTTTGTTTTATTGTTTTAATTATATTTAATCTATTTCGTTTATTAGATGGATTAAATTCAGTATAACATAATTCATCGAAATCTCTTTGAAATAATATTATAAAGGTATCATATGCGGTGCGATTGATCTTATGTGCTAATTTTGCTTCATCTATATTATCATATAAAATAGATAACCCAACTTTTAAATTTATTGGAACTGTACATGCCGCGTATAAACATTGAATATATCTTGATACCATTGTTGTGGCAACCCCAGAAAATTTAACAGAGTTAGTAATTCTTAAAAATTTATCATCAATATAAACTTCATATGAACTCATTTTAATGCCTCTTCATATATTTGTTTTAAAATTTCGTTTCGATTGTACAAAGAAAAAATTCCTTCTTTAACAGACGCATAATTATAATCGGACATTGATTTTCTTAGTTTTTTATCATTTAATATATTAGTAATTCCAATGCTCACCCCAATTTCTAAATCTTCAGACTTATTGATTTTACCAAGCTCACCCAAAAAACCCCATTCATTTAATATTGTATTAACTACATATCCGCCGGCATTATTAACTAATTCTTTACGCGCACAACCATTTAATGTTACGATTGGAATTCCATGGCTCATTGCTTCCGGAAAAATGTACCCAAAAGTATCACTATACCCCGGGTAAAACAAAATATCAATTTTTGGAAATACCTTTTTGTGTAATTCACTACGCGGCATTAATTGTTTAAATGTAATAAATTTGCTATAATCTTCATATAAAAAAAGATGATCCTTTTTAAATTCATTAACATCTGTAACTATAATTGCCTTAGCTTTTCCGACTTCAACAAAATCTTTCATCGTTGGAAGTACTAAATCTCCTCCTTTATTAAAAAAATCTCTTGCTATAAAACCAATCGTTGGAATTTTATGAAAACCATTTTGTTTATATAACGGAACCCCCGGATAAAGAACAACAGATTTCTTTTTTAAAGAGGGAGTACACATCAATTTATGAAAATTATCATATGCATTTTGAGTCCAAAACAATATTTTTTTACAATTTTTTTTTAATAAATGATTTATAATTTTTTTAATACTCCCGGAATTTTTTGCCCCACCAATAAATAAAGAATGAAAAGATTCTAATTCAATAATATATGGCTTTGTGGTTGATGGGATCGTATTAAAAGAATGAATTATCTTGCACCTATTGGATCTTTTTCCTGGAGTAGATACGTTAACTCCAGATATTCCTATGGTATTTGCCATCGTTTTGGCCGTGGTCGCTAAAAATTTATATATTTTTTGGGTATGCATATTAAGAATAACATCTCCACTTGACTCAGTAGATCCAATATATGTTATTTCCTTCGGAGGATAATTAAATGTATAATGAAAATGTGGACTATCTATAAGGGCCCCGTTTGAATGAAAATAAACATTAGTCATTATATTTCACCAACCGTTTTTATAATTTTACATTCCACTGTACTAAACTTATTATTAATATTATGTTCCCAAAATCTAAGAACTTTATAATTTAATTTTTTTAATTCGTTAGTTATTTTTTTATCATATTTCCATTTGTTAAACACTGGCATTTTTCTTTTTCCAGCTCCTATAATATCTGTTGGTTTATATTTATTTGGATTACCATGCCAGTAATCACCATCGACGAATATACAAATATTTGGTTCTATAAACATATCTGGCCGACCTAGTATTTTTTTGTGTTTTTCGAATGATATGTTATGGCGTACCAATATTGATTGTGTTTTCAATTCCGGAATTGTATCTTTTTGCGGCATTGTAAGGTATTGTCTGCTTTTTTTAATTTTATCAATAGCTTCTTTTGTATGTTTTTTGCCAAAAAAATGGTTTTTTATACCAATATGTGATAATCGCGCTTTTTCCTTTGATTTTTCTGACCATTTATATCCTTTATGGGAATTTGACATCTTCTTTCTAGTTATTTTACTAATTATTCTTGTTTTATTAGATTTTATTATTGCGGCGTGTTGTTTTATTGAAACCTGGTGGCCTTTAGATGTTACACTAATTTTTTTCTTAATTTTTTTAGCTCTTTTTATACCGTATCTTTCATCAAATGATATTCCTTTGAATAAATTTCTTTTATATGTTTTTAGTTTTATTGTTTTATCAATACCATAGATTTCTTCCCATGTTTTTCCTTTTAATGAATTTGTTCCTGTTTTAGACATAATATCACATATTAATAGTATTTATAAGCTTATAAAGCATATCTTTCTCATCCGGTAATGAAATATTTGGTATCAAAAAAGTTTTATTAAACCCATAATTAATCATTCTACATAAATCATCAACATTATTTTCAAATAATAAATTATTATTACTCAATAATTCTCTGAATGGACCTATATTTGATCCTATGATTGGTGTTTTTAAAAATACAGACTCAATAACTGATAAACCAAAACTCTCGTACAAACTCGGAAAAATACATAATTTTGCATTTTCAATTAAATTTTTTTTACCATATTCAGTAACTGTGCCTAAAAATATAATATTTTTTAATACATCACTTTTTGTTTGTGAAAAGATATCTCTATATTTTTCAGTTCCTTTTCCTGCAATAACTAATGGAATTTTTTGTTCACTTTTATAATATGCCTGCAGTAATAATTCAATTAATTTATTTGGTCCAGTCCGCCCAATATATAATAAATATTTTTTCTTTTTCAATCTTTCATCTAAATATGATATATTTTTCATTTTTTCAAATTTTGTAAAATCTTTTTCTAAATTATATGGAATGACAACAATTTTATCAGGGCTTATTTTTTTAGTTCCTATTTTATTATATTTTTTTAACCAGTGCTGTTTTTCCCATTCTGTAGCTGTTATAATTTTAGTAGCTTTTTTAAATGCAATTCCACCAATAAAAAAAGCATATAATTTTTTAAATAATTTATTTGATTGAGTATGAAAATCACCACAAGGCATATAAATAGATTTTTTATTATGGTGTTTACACCATGACATTATGGTATCAGTGAAGTATTTACCATACCCAAACGAGATGTATAAGTCGAAAGAGTTATTGTTTAAAAAATCCTTCAACCCCGGCATATATGAATATACGGTTTTTCCCTGCAATTCAATAACATTAGGCATATTTTTTCGTTCAGAATTTGGTTGAGTTAAAACTGTAACATCATATTTCTCTGATAAAATATCTACTGCATTTTTGCACACTTTTTCTGCGCCCCCAATCACTGGACTATAACTATTACACGTAAATAAGATCTTCATATATAATTAATGTGGCGATACTCTTTTAAGGGTAAGCTTTATAAATAAAGAGGTTATATAATATATTATGGTACAAGTCCCTAGAACCAATAAATTTGTCCGAACCAAAGGATATTATAAACGAATACGTTTACCAAATGGAAGACTCGGATCAATTCATATTGAAAATGCTAAACGAAAATATGGGCTTCATAAAATACCTAAAGGTATGGTTGTTAATCATATTTCAGGAAATAAATGTGATAATCGGCCGGCAAATTTGGAAATAGTGACTCCTGCCGAAAACATTTGGATTAATCACAACTTTTTTGCTAATAAACAAACGCGGGCGGCTTTAAAAAAAGGAACTTTATTAGCGCCTGGCGTAAGGGTGAAAAAATGAATGATTATGCTGAAGTAGAAATTGACCAAATGGCCGAAGATATCTTTGAACAGCAAGAAAAGAAAAAACCAAAGGATTTAAATGATATTCAACCATATCGAGAAGATGAATATGTTGGGGCGGACGACTTTGATATTGGGTATAGAACTCCACCTCAACTGTATTTAAATGAAGAATCGACCGCACGAGATCTTGTAGGAAGTGATGTAGTACCTAAAAACTATACAATGGTTCCTAATCCAGATAAATATTTTGATGATTTATCTAAAAAATATCCTGAAAAAATAAAAGATTATAAACGTCCGCCCGGAGAATATAATAAAAAAGAATATCGATCAAAAAGTACTAATACAAATCAAAAACCGGGCACTTTACTTGGAATGTATAGTCTTAATTTTGATGAAATAGCAGTTAAAGAACCGGATGATTTATCTCCTGAAAGTAAAGAAGAAATAATTGACACTTTGATACATGAAGATACTCATCAAAAACAACGTAGAATGGAATATAATAATCCAAAATCTCGGGTTTTATCAGAACCGTCTGTTTCTTTATTTGAAAAAATGTTTAAAGAAAATACAATTATGAAAGAATTTAATGAAAAAGTAGCACAATCTAATGTCCCTTTTGAAGAACAACAGGAATTAAGAAAAAATAGAAAAATTGTAACTAAAAAATTTAAGAAACAGATATTTCCTGAACAACTTGCTTATTATGGAGATCGTTTTATATGGGATACAATTACGGATCCGCGTAATAAAACTGAGCGGGCTCTTAATAGATTAAAATTTAAAGATGCCCCGATATGGGGAATGCAGGTATGATTTAAATGAAAAAATGTAAAGAATGTGGCCAAAGTGAAGAATATGTAACTTTTAGGGGAAAATCAAAGATTTGTAATGTTTGTAGAGCAAATGAAG
>Ga0207997_1001155_pt1 | contig 13708 bp, 21 predicted proteins | sample AntAceMetag02UKN_FD_184777 | JGI IMG/M metagenome (GOLD analysis project Ga0207997, IMG submission 184777) | Saline lake microbial communities from Ace Lake, Antarctica - Antarctic Ace Lake Metagenome 02UKN (SPAdes) (version 2) | ecosystem: Environmental > Aquatic > Non-marine Saline and...
CTGAAATTATTAAATCTTCTTCTAATTCTTCTGGCGGCACAACTTCTTTTTCAATCTCAACAGAAAAGTCAGCACCTGCTTCTGTTAATTCGATTGTTCCTGATTTTGAAGTATAGCCAAATTTTGTAACATTCCAAGCATATGAACCAATTGGAAGTGCAACAGAGAAAACTCCTGTTGTTGGGATTTGACCCTCGACGCTAACTTTTGCGTCTGATGGTGTTGGCCTTATTGTTAAAAGTCCGTATCCTGTTGGAACTTCTTTTACTATTGCTTCAACAATTAAATCAGCAATTTCAGGAACAGTGTGAGCTACAAGAAAAGCACGGAATTGTTTTTTATCAAACACTTTTCCGCCAATTGATGGGTCTGGTGTGACTCCTGCTTTTCTGAGGATAATCCGCTCAAAGATATCATATTGAGCTTTTGTGGCTTTTGCATACTGATTGAAAACATCGTAAGTGTATGGACTCAAAAGTCCGGCATATTTATAGATTGTAGTAACATGATCTAGGAACTTTCTATTTTCTGTGAGAGAATCATAAGCAATATCCCACTGATTATTTGATATTGCCACCCAAATTGCCATACCTCTTGTTTGCAATGCTTCTTCGTAAAGGAATTCAATAAAAGCAGTGCCGCCCATTACTGCAACTGCTCCGTAAGCCCAAGGTTTTAACATTTTCAGAAAGCCCGGAAGAGTTTTTATTGCCTCTCTGCTTGCAACAGCTTTTACAGCTGCGTTGTAGGCAGTTGGGTCAGCCATCTTTTTCATGCTTGCGAATAAAATATTTCTCGTTGGTTGAGTAAACTTTACCATTAGATTTCCCCAGACTGTAGGTTTTGCTCTGATTGCGTCCATGACGTGTTTATAATTCCCACTCTTTAAGATTGCTTCAATCTGCGCAGGAGTTGCTTTTTTCAGTCCTGCTCTTCCTGCTACGTCTAATAATCCTTTGCTTCCGAGATTTTTGAAAATATCGTCAGCCATTCCGCCGACTTTTCCAATCGGAGCTGTAAGAAGCATGGAAGTTAAAATATCAGATTGCTCTGTTGCTGTTACAACTTTAGGCCCTGTAAGAAGCAGCATAAAATATTCTTTTAATTCTTCCCATGGGGACTCTTTAATTCTTTTCATGTAATCCCAAATTGGCTCAAGAATTCCTTCTGGCGGTGGAGGAATTTCTAATTTATCTTTATATTCCTGGAATTTGGCTCTAAGAAATGTTACAACATCAATTTTGTTTAAGTTAGCAAAGATTCCATCCCAGTAATCTCTCCATTGTTTCAATCCTGCTAAATCTCTTTTAGAAAGCCAAGTATCTAAATCATCTCCAGGAGGAAAAAGTCCTAAGAATTCCCATAATTGTTTTACTTCCTCGACATTTCTTGCTTCAAATGAATAAGGACCGCGTTTTATTGTTTTAGGATATTTTGGTTTTGGAGGAGTTGGTGGCGGTGCAGCGGATTTTACTGTGAAATATGAATGTTTAACACTTCCGCCTGTTACAGCAAATGCGGCCATCCAGTCGCCAGCAGGATAATCTTTTATCCAAGCATATTGGTAAGCAGATGAAAAGCCAGTATTTCTCCAGTCTTTACTTACTTTTGCTTTCCAGACTCCATTCTCTTTTCTCTTGAAAACAATGCTAAAATCTTCGTTTCCTTTTAAATCATCCCAGACATGACAAGCATAAACTTTTTCATTAGCAGCAAAAACAGATTTCTTTCCAGTAACTCCGTTAGAATTATATCCTGTTCCAACTCCGTAGTTTCTATTATTTACCATAATTGTTTGTGATGGTTTTACTCTTCTTCCTTTTCGAGTTCTTTAGCTTTTTCCTCAACAGCAGCTTCGCCACCCTCTGTTTCTGTTTCTGCTGTTTCAGGAGTTTCTGTTTCTTCAGCCATGTGAGAAAGAATGCTAGCGCGATTTAAATAATTATCTTTTTTTCGGTTTAAGTTTTCGGAATGTATTGTTAAGAAAATTATGTGGGTTAAAAGAATGTTGTAGTGTGATATGTATGTTGGAATATGTATGTTTGAGTTTGTTTGTTTGTTTGTTTAAAGTGAGTTAAACAGACGCCGAAAGGCACGAAACCATTCATCTCGTCGTAACAATTTCCAGTCCATTGCACTGGACTGGAAATTGTGGTTCCATTCGAAATCGGGGGCAGTCACTTCCGTATTTGACTGCCATGCACACCCCGATTTTGAATGGAAACGACGCTATTTCGTCGGGGAGCGACGAGTGGTTGTGCGGGTTCGGGACTGCTCCCGCAGGGTAATTGACATTAGGTCGATATATGACTACTATGGGATAGTGATATATGTGGTTAGGGGTTAATGGCTTAAAATTATCTTAAGATACAAAAAAGTCAGCGCGGGCCGGTTTGAGTTTCAGTCCGCGACAGCAAAAAAAAAGAGGGTTATTTCACCCTCTTTAAAATAATCTCATCTTCCTCTAAAACAGGGAGAAATTCAGTTCCTTCAGGCCAACATACATTATTAATTCTAATGTAAGAACCTTTGAAATCAGAATAAACTTTCATTCTTCTCTATGAGAACAAACAAGATCTTCTTGAGCTGTAGTTAATTCTGGATAGTCATAATTCTTATCTGAAAAATCACCATCTGTTTCAATAACTTTATCAACTTCTTCAGATTGATAATCAGATTTTCTCATTAAATCAGCAGAAACTTCGTTAGCTTCCTGCAATTTAACAGGAACAACTTTCTCAGAATCAAGATTAACTGCGCAACTTTCACAGACCCACTTTTTTATATTTGAACTCAAATCCAAGTATCTTTCAACTTGATTTCGAGAATCACAATAAAAACAGCGTTTGTATGCTTTATGTTTTCCATTCAAGAAGAGTCTTCTGAATTTCACTAAACTTAAAACATGGCCTATAAAAACTGAAGCATCATAAGAAGTTAGAACCTGATTTTCAAGAATTGTATTCAACTCTCGATACTCAGAATCTTTTAATCTTCTGCTTTTCATTATCTTTTTTATTAAGATAGCTTGAGCAGCAGAAACTTCTTTAGATTCAACTGGCTTTTTATCTTCCATCATTCTTTTACCTCCTTTTCAATTCTATAAACATGAGGAAAAAAGAAAGCAGAAGGTGAAATTCCTTTCACCCTCTGAATCAAATAATCGAATTCTTCCTTGGAATTAACTGCATCAAGGAGTTTCACATCTAACTCGAATTCTGTGTAAAGATTTAATTTTTTCATGCGGTTGCGTCGAAATCTGGAGATTATGTTTTTGCTGAGACTCCAGAGACGAGAGACCCTGAAGGCTCAGCTCACCTAAAAGGGAAAAACTTAACTACTGATTTTGCTGGGTGCGATGAAAAAATTAAATCTTTCTTTATGCAGAACTAAAGTTTGAAACTACTTGCGAATAACAAAAATTAGAAGAATTTGCATTCATTGGTTTTGAAATCACTGCCCAATGATAATAAACTTATAAAAAGAAGTGAGTCTTACGTAAATTATCTCTTTTATGGGATTGTTACTAGAATTGGAAAGATACCGCGCTCTCGCTGTGTTCTTTTCTAGCTGTAATGCTACTACCTTAAACTTTCCTTTATAAACTGCTTTCTTTTCTCTTTTGGTTCTTTTCTCTTTCTTTGACTGAGAGAGAGAACGATACATTTATAAGAGGGGTTTTCCTAGTTAAAACATGGGAACTTCAAAAACAAGAGCATACAAGATTAACTGGCTTTTGGGCCACATTAATTCAGTAATGGAAGCCGGAGGAATTGTCGATAAAAAAAAGCTGATTGCTGAATTTTGTTTGGTTCATGCTTCACAACGAGAAACCTGTAATGAAATTTTAAATACGCTTGAAGCTGCTGGGCAGATTAAAATTATCGAGAATGAAATCTGGACTCCGAAACATTACGACGCGCAGAAGATTATGGAAAAGGATGCTGAACTTAACGACGCTGAAAGGGGGTTATTAGAATGAACGGACAACAAGGCCCAGTAAAGATGACTTGGGAAAAGCTTGAGACAGATTTGGAAATGGATATTGAAAATTCAGAGAAGAGAATGATTTTACTCAAAGCTCAGCTCGAGGAAGTCAAGAAGCACAATAAATAATACTCTAAGGAATTTTTTAAGGCTGGCCCGGTCTTTAGAAATGTTGGGAGCCTTAGAGATAATTAGGCGATCTTAATCTATCACCACTCCCAGCACTTCGCGGGCAACTCAAAATGTACAGAAAAATCAACTACACCGGCACAACTTTGAAGAAGTTGAAAGCAGTAATTAAAGAAATCGAAGAGAACGAGGAAGATTTGATTAATTTCGAAATCTTCACTTACTAACATAATCAAATATCATACTCAACAAATCAGAATAAGTTGGGAGGTGGTGGCGCGCCTTCGTGGATCTGAATACCCGCGAGAAAGGGGAGCTTGGCTGTTGTAAAAACGTTCAACATCTTACGAGGCTCCCTCGCCATTCAATTAAATTCAGGCCGAAAGCCGGGAGATAAACATGGAAGATACAAATCCGCCAAGGTTAGATCAGTGGACAGATTTTGCTGGTAAGTGGCTTAAAGCAGATATGATAAGTGCGTTTCCAGTTGTGCTTGTTTGTAACAAAGTTACAGGCGACATCGACAAAGATAACAACGCGCATCTGATTTTAGAATTTGCATACAACAACAAAAAGTGGTTGTGGGAATGCAATAAAACAAACCAGAAGTTCTTAAAAACTGCGGGAATCGATTCACCGAAATCTTTAGAAATGAAGAAATTCACTTTTAATAAGATTCAGGTTCGAAATCCATCAACTAAGCAAATGGTTGATTCCCTTGCCATCATAAAAGTCGAATGAAAATCACTCAAATTAGTCAAGGCGACATAAGTCTTAAGATTGAGTTGGATGCTGAAGAAAGAGAAAACATCAAAAGCGAGTTGGATAACAATCTCGACGAATTACAGAATGCAAGCCGTAAAGTAACTTTTGATAGATTCTTAGCTGAACTCAAAGAAGCTCTCTAATTCAACAATTTATTTATTATTTTTTATTTCTTTCTTTATATTTTCTTTGCAGTTTTTCTAAAGCTACTTGATACATAATTGGATATTTTTCTTCTAATTCAGGATGCTCTAACAAATATTTAATCTTTAGTTTCAACTCTTCAGTAAGCAAATCATCTAAAGAAAATCTCCCTCGTTGAACCATTTTATTCCCATCCTTCAGGTTTCCAAAACTCATAAATGATCTCTTTCTTCTTACAGATTTCTACAATTCCTAAGTCCATTGTTGAGGTTAAGAGAATTAATTTAATCGGCCAATTCTTATAAGCAGAAAACTCAGGAGTTACTTTCAATAATTCTTTGTAAACTTCCAACTGACCGATTGCTCCTGGAGAGGGCCTTAATTTTGCTTCTACAATAACCATAAATCCATCTTCGAGAAAAACAGCGTCAGCCCAACGCAATAAAACAGAATATAACTTTGCTTCTTCTGGATTAGCAGGAACTCCAAGTCTGACTCTTTTCCACTGCGGACTTGTGCGGTGAAACTTTGCTAACCACTTTGTAAGCAGCACGCTTTCTTTCTGTTGAACCATGTTATCCAATATAAGAATCCAGAAGTTTATCTAATTTGTCCTGGCTAGATTGGAAATATCCGCACAAATCGCAGAGCCAACCGTTTCTAAGCGGATGCCAGCGCATAACCGCGCCGCAGTTAGGGCATCTTTTATTTTCCATTAAATTGTTTCCATACTTGCTTTTAATTTTGATTTCCATTTATCATAAACTTCGCCTTTTTTTACTCTAAGCTGCGCGACTGCATTTTGCATAAGTTTTCTTGAACATTCAACACAATAACCGCGTCGAGAAAGCTTTTTGTTTTTCTTGTTGCATAATAAACATCTTTGAGATTTTGTTTTTCTTCGTAAGTCAATCATAGAGTTATTACTCACCTACCCCTATAAATATTCTTTGTTTTAGAGGAAATCACATATAATTATTTTTGCAGGGGGTATCTATGAGTTGATAAAAACAAGTATATAAACAATCGTTCATTTAATTCTTACGTAATTAAATCGAAAAACTCAATACATGGTTAAGATAAAATCAACTGCTGAGATTGCTAAGAAATGGGAAGATGCCATTGGGCGTGTTCCTGGAGCATACAAAACCGGTGTAGCAGGCACTACTGATTGGGCGGAAAAAGCGAGTTCTGAGGCTGCTGAAAATCTTTGGAAGGAAAAGATTGACGAAGCTGCTGCTGCTAAAAGGAGACAGAAAGCTGTTGCTGCTGTTTCTAATGAAGAGTGGAAAGGTGCTGCTATGGATAAAGGTGCTGCGAGAATCGGCGCCGGAATGTCTGCATCAAAAGCTAAGCGAACAGCAAACTTTGAACCGTTTAGAAATGCAATCGAAGGTGTTTCTTTACCCGCTAAAAGTGCTGACCCTATGGCGAATATTGATGCTCGAGTTAAACCAATAGTGAATGCTTTGGTTGAAACTAAGAAAAGCATCAAAGGCTGAGCAGGATTAACAAATTAGTATGGAAGAAGAAAACACTCAAACTGAAGAAGAAAAATCTGAAACAGGAACCAGAAATTGGGATGATCCTATGGAGTCAAAATGAAATATCGAATGATTGAATTACAAAAAAGTAGAACTGAAACTGCAGATACAACTAGGACTATAGATTTAGATATTGCAACTCCTATTTCAAGAATTGTTATAAGGATGAAGGGAACAAATTCAACTTCAACTCCTATTGGTCATCCTGCAAAGATGATTTCTAAGATTGAAATTATTGATGGAAGTGATGTTCTTTATTCTCTTTCTGGAGTTCAAGCAGGAGCAGTTAATTTTCAAGAAAATGGTGAATTACCTTTTTACTGCTGTGAGTATGAATTGCCTATTGAAGTTTGTGCAACTGCTCAGCTTAATTTTGGAAGATTCTTGTGGGATAGAGATTTGGCTCTTGACCCTAAAAGATTTACAAACTTACAATTAAAGATTACAAACGCAGTGGCTTCTGGCGGTTCAACTGCTGGAACACCTACTCTCGCTGTTTTTGCTTATGTATTTGAAGATGCTCCTCCAAGTCCAAGAGGATTTTTAATGTCTAAAGAATTAAAAAGCTATACAGTAGTTGCAAACCAGCATGAATATACTGAATTGCCAAAGGATTATCCTTTTAGATTTGTTATTTTACAATCTTATGATACAAATATGCCTCCAAACACAATCTTCGGAAATCTAAAGTTTACAATTGATACTGATAGAAAGATTTTATTGAATGATATTTCAATGACTGAATATTTGAAAGCTCATGTTCCGATGGATAAAGTTGAGGAAGAATTTGCAGGTTTGGGAAGCACTGTGCTTCCTTATTATATTGCATCAACTTATGATAATTATGGTGTTGGAATTGGAAGAAGTGCAGCAAGCACTGCTTTATTTGTAGCTCAACCTGCAGGTCAAACAATGAATGTAACAGGAGACGCTTCAGTATCTTTTGCTGTTAAGGCAGTTGGATATTGTGCTTTTGGTGCAATGAATTTAATCCAGGCAGATAAAATGGATCCTGATTCATGGCTTGACCCAAGAGGAACTATGAGTGTTAAGTTGGATATTACCGGTGGTGATGCTGGAACTGCTTACATTCTCACTCAGCAAGAAAGGCTGTATTAATAAGATAATTAGAAAACTATAAGTATTTAAGTTCTTTATTCTTTGTATGTTTAATTCACCAACAAGGCAGGGGTTTTCAAGTTTTCCGAGGCCCATGTCTAACTTAGGTAAAGAAAAAATGTCAGCCCCAAATAATGCTTATTATGTTTTGACTCAAGTTCATGCAGGACTTCCTAATTCAGTTTTATTTGATGATGAGTTTGCTGCTAAAGATACTGATAATTTAACAGAAGGAGCAATTAATCTTTATTTCACTAATGCAAGAGTTGGAACTTATGGTGACGTTGCTTATTTAAAACTTGATGGTTCAAATGCTAATTCTAACATAGATATTGGTGCTTTTGATTTAACAACAACAGGCGCAGTAGAAGTAACCAGTATTTCTACAACAGGCCCACAAGCATACCACTTCCAGACAAAAAACGTAGACGGAAATAGAGATTTATTTGTAGCCAGAAGCGGAACAGGAGACGGGGGCGGAGACGACAGATTGTGTTGGTGGCAATACAAATACAATTCTGCAACAAGTAGCAATCTAGTTTTATGGTTATCAAATGATGGAGCAGGAACACAAGACAGCTTGGTTTCATTTGATTATATTAATGGAGTAGGAAGTGTTAATTTTATTGATAATGATGTAAAAACAACAGGCACAATACAAGGGGGAAATTATAAATCAGGTGATGGTTCAGCTGGGATTACTCAATCAGAAACAGGAGTTACTGACTTTGATATCGTAATTAAAGATGGGCTTATAACAAGTTTTACAAAAAACGCATAATAGATGTGAGCCACGCAAATCACGTTTAAGATGATTTATAATAGATAAATATAAAAAGTTTGATTATTTTGATTAAAACATGGCAACTATTGGAGTGTCTGAAGCAGAGGCAATCGATCAAGAGATTAAACAGAGGCAGAAGTTTCTTGATGTAGTTCCTGAGCCTGTTAGAACCAGGATCATAAGTTTGAAAGCTTATCCTAATAAAATAGTTAAAAGAATTCAGCAAGTCGACGGCGTGATTGTTGAATTTAAGGAGAGAATGTAAATCAAAATGCCAGAAGGAATACCCAAATCAGAAGCTGAAAGAGAAGTTACTCATCACAAAAAATATGGTGAACCAGCTCCGCCTGAAAGAAAAGGTTTGGGAAATCCAAATCCTATGACAAGACCGGAATATGATCAAAATGTGGCCACATTAGCAAATCTTGAAGCAATTAGAGTTAATCAATTCAAGCCTTTTAATTTATTTGTGTTTAGAGATGGAAACGTTACTGCAAATGATACAACTTCTCAAAGAGTTCTTTTTGAGGTTTTCGAACCTGGTTACATTTATATTATTACTTCAATCTGCGCGCATGATGCTGATGATGCTGCACACCAAATTCAAATCGGAATTATTGATGGTGTTACTCCCTGTGTTTATCAAAGCGCAACTATTGCTAATGCTGATGACAGCGTCGAGTATGTTGGTCAATTAATGTGCAAAGAAACTGATAAAGTTTATGCTGATTTCTTGGCTGTTGGAGCTACTGATGGTCTTTATGTTTCTATGAATGGCTACAAAATCCGTAGATAGTAATGTTTATAAACTTCTTAATGTTTTGTTATGTATATGTTACCGAAACACATAATAAATTACATGGCTGGCTTTTTTGATAGTGAAGGATGTATTTACATAAATAAACAAGCAAGAGGAAAAAACGCTAAGTTTCATCCTACTTATCAAGGCTCAGCTTCTGTAACTAATACAATAAAAAAACCATTAATATTATTCTTGAAATATTTTGGTGGTAGAATATATTTTGTCAAAGAAAAAGGTAAAAGAAGTGATAGATATTTTTGGAGAATTGTGTCAAGGGATGCTCTTAATTTTTGTATGATTATGCAAAACTATTTTCTAATTAAAAAGCAACAAGCAGGTGTTTTAATTGAATTACAGAAAACAATAACTAAAACAGGACCTAAAACTCTACCGAACAAGATTTTAAAAAGAAGAGAGGATTTATATTTAAAAATAAGAGACCTAAATAAAATAGGTCAGGAGAGATAAAATCTTATACGCAAAACACGTAACTTTTCCAGCAGGCAAGACTGAACTTACAAAAACAATAAGACATTTTCATATCAGCAAGGGCTGGATTTATCGAGCATGGGTTGTATTTCCTTTTGGCTGTGCTGGACTTGTTAAAGTAAGAGTTGAACATCAAGGGCATCCGATTATTCCAATAAATAAATCTGATTATGTTAAAGCTAATAATTATATTTTTGAATTGCCTATGTATTACGAAGTTCCGACAGAACCTTTTAGAATTACTTTTGAGGGCTGGAATGAAGATGATACTTATCCGCATACAATAACTTTAATGCTTCTTGTTTTACCAAAAAATGTTATTCTTCCAATTGGAGCAACAGAAGGAATTTTGGAAAGTTTATCAGCGTTGGTGATTAGAAAAGGGGAAGATGAATAATGACAACAGGACAACCAGATTATACAAGTAAAGCAGATGTTAACATTACAAATGCAACTTTAGATGTAGATGCAACTGGCTCTTCTATTGATGCAAATATAACAAATGCGACCGTAACTGTTGATGGAGATATAACAGGAACTGTTGAGATTTCAGGAACTCCGACTGTTCAGTTTGCGGCTGCTCAAAGTGTTAATATTGGCACTGCTCCGACTTTAGATGTTACATTTTCAGGAACTCAAGACGTTAATATTGCTACTGGAAGTTGTGATGTTGAGATTCAAAATGCTTCTATTGATGTTTTCACAACATCAGCGAGTATTGAGCAGCATAAAGTTTCTGTAACAGCTGCTTCAACAACTCAGGCCTGGACCAATGCAATAAAATCATTTATCTTTTACAATGATGGAAGCGGAGAAGTGCACATAAATTTTGATGGTGCTGCAACAGATGACCATTTTATAATTAGAGCTAAATCAAGTTTCAGCTTAGATTTTGCTTCGCAAGATACAAGATTTAAGTGTCTTGCTGGTAACACAGCGACGGTTTATGCTTTGGGGGTGTATTAAAATGACTATGGGTTTTTCAGTTAAGGATCAAGTAGTTGCGACGAAAATAGTGGCTGCTGATGGAAGCGGCCAGTTTACAGATATTCAAGCAGCAATAAATGACCTGCCTGCTGGTGGCGGAGTTGTTTACATAAAAGAGGGGACTTATACAATTACTTCTGCAATTACAATTTTAAGTGATAATATTGAACTTCATGGAGCTGGTGATTCAACAATTATTTATTTAGCTGATTCATCCAACACAAATATTCTTGAAATTAGTGATTACAATACAGCAATAGAAGGAGTTAGAATTACAACTCTACAAATTAATGGAAACACAGCACACAATAACACCAACGGCTATGGAATTGTAGTATTTGGAGATCCAAGTTATATTGTTAGCAGAGTTGATATTGAAGATTGTTATATTCATCATTGTAATCAAGATGCAATCAATGCTTATAAAACAGATGGATTAGTTATTTCTCGTAATCATTTAAAAAACTGCAGATATGGGATCTATTTGAATGATACAACAGCCACAATTTCTCAAAACAATGTTCATAATAATTCTTTTGATGGCATTCATTTATGGACTGTTTATTGGATTCATCCTGAATTCTCGGGTTATGTTGTAACTGGAAATCATGTTTATTCAAATGTTGGAAGTGGAATCAGAGTTGATGAAACAGATTTTGCTTTGATAACTGGAAATCACTGTTATAATAATACACAAGGTTTAGGTTCAACAGCAGGAATAGCAATCAATGATGATTCTAATAGATGTATTGTTAATTCTAATGTTTGTTTTGATGAACAAGCAACAGCGACGCAAAAATATGGAATTTGGATTGTCGGAGCTGATTGTAATAAAAATGTTGTTGTTGGGAATGTTTGTTATGCAAATACAACTGAACAATTAAGAAATTCAGGAACCAACACCATTGTTGAACATAATCAAACTACTTAATTAAAATAAAGAAATTATCATAATATTTATAAATAGCTTTTTTCTAATTAGAGCATGCCATACGCAGCATTTTTATTGTTTGGAGCAATCGGCGGATTCGCGCGTGGACTTCTTGGTGCTTATAAGAATTCTTTAAAGATTGGAAATTGTAAAAAACTCAACTGGGCAAAAATGGGTTTTAATGTTGGTGTTGCAACGATTATCGGAGCTGTTGTTGGCTTGGTTGTTGATATTAGTCCGATAACTGCACTTTGCTCTGGCTATGCTGGAATTGATGTTATAGAATCAGTTATGAAATTATCAAAATAATTCTATTAAATAGATCTGATAATCATCTATGATAAACATTTGTATTAAATACAAATATTAAATAGAAGCTCCGCAGATTTCACACTTTGTTGCAGACGGAGGATTAAAAGCAAAACAATTCAGGCAAGTTTTCTGACTTGTAGTAGTTGGGGTTTCAATGCTTTCAGGAGCTGCCACTAGAGAGCTTGCTTCAGGAATAGCTGTTTTTAGCGAAATAGAGCCTGTTCCAGAGCAGTAACGAGATATTTGGTATAAATCCCTTGTTAATTCTATTTGTCTGTTTTGAAAGGCTGAAACATACGCAAAATCGCCTGAGATATATTTCCTTAACATCAATTCTTGACTTCCGTATTTTCCCTTCCCTAAAATCATCTTTCCCCAGTCATCTAAACTTCCGTTTTTGTTAAATCCAAAAACATACGCTTCTTTAACTTGTTTCATTATTTGCATTAAGTCACTGAGTTCAACATCCTTGAACATTTTGCTCTGAATTCTATACTTCATCATCTTTGTGAAAATATATCTATAATCAAAAGAGAGATTGTAGCCGATTAGTTTTTTAGGATTGAGAGTAGAAAATAAATCAAGGAATTCTCTTATCAGTTTTTCCTCATTATTATCAACGCTGATTAAAATCTCTGCTGCAGGATCTGAAATATCTAAAATCGCGATTGAGTAAATCCTTCCCTTCGTCGGCATTAAATCTGTAGTTTCTATGTTAATAATTAATTCTTTATCTATTGGCGGAGTTATTGGTTCATACGAGGGAATAAGTGAAGGCTCAGAATACAAATAGGAATAATTGTAAGGTGGAATTTCTGCTGATGGTGTTGTAATGCTATCAGGAATGTAAGGAGTTGGCGGAATATAGTCTGGATAATATGGTGTTTGAGGAATGTAAGGCTCGACAGGAATTTCAGGAGCAGGGATTTCTGTTAATATAAAAGGGACTTCAGCAAAATCACCTTCTTCAAATTCTATATATGATGTTTCTGGATAATACCCTTCTTTCTGAACTCTGATTGTATAATCTGCTGGCTTGAATAATTTAGTAAAAGGGGTGGTTGCATATTGATAAATACCGTCGATATAAATGTCAGCATCAGAGGGTTCTGAAGTTATTGTTATTCTTGCGTCTGTAATCGGTTTCTTGTCTAATTCAACTTCATGTTTTATTTCCTCGCCTGCTTTGATAACTACATCAGCCTCATCAGAAACATATCCATCTTTTGTCAATCTTATTTTATAAGTTTCTGCGAGCAAAGTTATTGTGTAAGGTGTTGTTGCAAACTTGCTTTCACCATCGATATAAACCTGAGCTCCTGGAGGGTCTGATTCAATTCTTAATGTTCCTTTTGTAGGGGGTGTTTTGTTAAGTATAAATTCTTTAGTTTTTTCTTCACCCCAAGAAACAGAAATTTCATCTTCTTCGTTTTCATAACCATCAAGACTTACTAAAATTGTATGAGTTCCTTCATCTAAAAAAGCAGTAAAAGGAGTTTTTTGAAATGTTGACTTTCCGTCAATCATTACATTTGCAAAGGATGGTTTTGATGTTATTAATAATTCTGCTTTTTCTGGTTCGGGCTCTTCTTCTTTAATCATGCTATGAGAAATTGTTACTGGTTTTCCTGTTTTGAGAGTTGCGTAAGCTGTATGAGGTCTATAACCCTCTAATGAAAAATAAATTGTATAAGGCCCAATTGGAAGAGTGTAAG
>Ga0207997_1001157_pt1 | contig 13700 bp, 22 predicted proteins | sample AntAceMetag02UKN_FD_184777 | JGI IMG/M metagenome (GOLD analysis project Ga0207997, IMG submission 184777) | Saline lake microbial communities from Ace Lake, Antarctica - Antarctic Ace Lake Metagenome 02UKN (SPAdes) (version 2) | ecosystem: Environmental > Aquatic > Non-marine Saline and...
CACTTGTATTTTTGAGATATTGTGCAACGGGGCGAAAGTCAATATCATTTATTTTTGCTTTGTTTTGGTACGCTTCTCTTAATTTTAGTGCTATTTTTATCATTTTCTAATCCCCAAAATATATACACCTACTCACTTTGAAAGTGAGCAGGAGTGCATACTTTAAGCACCTTCAATTTTGGTCGGTGTTACTGTAACCCTGTCCCCATCCTGAAGTATGTAGGTGTCCACAACAGGTTCACGATTCACCCTAATAAGGTAATCATGTGCTGAACCCGCCCCCACATTGTACTCAAAAAATGCTTTCACGGTTGTGCCCTCATTGATGTCTTTGTAGTCTGCAAACCCACCACCATTGTTGTTGATATACAATACTTTTAGCATTTTACTGCCTCCTGATTAAACCATTGGTTTATGTTTTAGGTTTTTAATGTAAAAAACCCACATTTTAGGTTTTTGGAATGAAAAAACCTACATTTTAGGTTTTTAATTGGTAACAACATAATGAAAAAACCTACATTACTTTGTCAATAGGAATGTATAGTTTTTTTGCCATTACAATTTTTGATTTCCGCAGGATTTTTCTCGGTCGATATTGATTCGCTAACCTTATCGACAATCCTTCATTTTCAGCAGATATATCAAATTGGTCTATTTGTTTGTTCATTATTCCCCCATTCTCCATTATCAAAGGTATATTTTATCCCAAACCTTTTATTATATTCTTTTATAAGTTCCATAGGTGATAAACGGTGAAACCAATTAGTAATATCGTCTAACATTTCTGCTTCTGTTGTTGTATTCATCACAAATTGAGTTTCTGAAACTTGCGGGTCTAACTCATCGATAAAATCCTCGTCACTCATTCTATTACATTTTTCCACAGCAACGCTCTAGGCATCTTCTTCATTGTCAGCGTCTACACTAACAACCACAGCCCCTTCATAACTAACTATTACCCTATATTTCTTCATTTTTCAACCTCCACATGCTTTCAAAAACTTTTCGCGGTTAATTGTCATCCAGTCAGTTATATCCTATAAACTGATTTTATTTGCTTATGTTTTAAGTTAGTAGCCTTCTCTTTTGCAGTATCGATATTCATCGCCCACACGTCTATTCTGCAATTGTCAGCGAAGATAATTCTCCAAAATGATAGATATTTCATATTATCTCCAGTAATTGTTTTTGCAGGTTATTTTTCATTTTCAACGCCCAAAGTTCACCATCAAGACATTTTTCCTCAAGTTTTTCTATCTGCCATAGGATATTCAGGATTTTTAGTATTTCCAATTTATCACCTCCAGGGCTTCGTCCAATAATCTGTTTCGTTGTTTTATAGCGTCCAAACTCATTTTCCGACAGCTTTCCGTTAGTTTATCTATTCTGTCCAATAGATTGAGTAATTTTAGCATTTTCATTTTATTTCTCCATGTTTTCTATGTGTTGGTTCAACCCATCAATCCACCACACATACCACACAGACCCTTCAGTTGTCAATTTTTCCTCGATGAAAGGCCAAGATTCATCCCACAAGTCTTTCACATAGTTTTGGCATTTTTTGTCATGTTTCAATGCCTTTTCAACTATTGTCTCCAATGATTCATTTGCGAGTAATTGCTTTTCTGTTTCCAACCGCCAGACATCACTCATTTTCATTACCTCCTATAATCGTTATCTGTCTTACAGACACTATATTTGGCATAATTGCTATAATGGCCATATATGATAAAAGTATAATAACAGGAAAGTCATCCATGACTAACAGACTATCCTTATGAATCATCCTCATCTGCTGTTTCGTCGGTTAGTATCTGCCGAACTACGTCAGGCGGCGTGTACTGAACTACAGTAGCATCTTCAATCTTCTCTTCAGTAGCAGTATCAAAGGAAAATGCGTTTGTTTCCTCTTTCGCTGTGCGGTTCAGTTTTTGGCAAACCTCATCGACGGCGTTTCGTAAAGCAGTTTCAATCTTGTTGTGTTCTTCTTGATTACTTCTGTACTGTGTCCCTGCCAGATTACAGATAAGCCGCATTGACTTAATCGCCTTGTTCACTCGTGCTGCTGCCAACCGCTTAAACCTGCAAGCCCCACACTCTACCGGCTGCAAAGTTCCGTCCGAGTAACTATACTGCGTGAACTCCCTTCCACACCCGCACTTTACCACCTTTGTTTCGACTAACGTCTTTTTCGTTAGCACTTCATTAGAATTGGTCATTTCCTAATCCCCTAAAAAACCCATTCACTTATCAAATAGCACTAACTAAAGTATACACTAAAAATAGCAGAAGTCAAGTATAATCTTTTTTATTTTATCTTTCCTTTTTAATGATTATAAAACAAATAATGGCTGGCAGTTTTTTTCTTTAGATTTCGGGTGAACCACCAAAACACCCACCGACCGAAGTCGCTACTTATAGAGTATAATCCAAAACGCGATAATCAATCCCGCTGTCAATGCTATGCTCATTTTATATCCCGCTCAATAACCACTTCAGGAAAACACATTTTGAGTGTTGTGCAAAGTGTCTCCAATTCTTCATCTGTGTCAAAACCATACCTTGTCCACTCATCCTGACTGCTGTACTTTACTTTGACAGTAACCATCGTATCTCCTAACATAGTATCAACACATAAACGACTATCGTCAATACCCATTCTTCTCTATCCATTATTTGATTTCCTCAAAATCACTATACGTTCCGCACCATTGAAAAAACTCATTTATCATTTTGTTGATAGTCAATCGGTCGTCATAGTTGTAGTCATATGTATCACCGACATATTCTTTTAGTTTACGTTGCTCATTTTCTCCGAAGTTTTCATAGACTTTTTTCGAAACTAATCTCTTTTTCAGTTTTTGCACCTTTCCTTCTATTTGGTTCATTGTCCTCATGACCAAAGTATACCACCAAATAGAGGGAATGCAAACAAAAAACTCTTATACTGTTATTAAAATTGCTTATCCCTTGTCTATCTGTTGGTTGTAATGATTGTAACGGTTATCGGTGGCATATCGATGGTGTTAGTTGTATTCGTCCGCGTTTTCTGATAGTTATGGCGGTTTTAGTTGTGGATACAGGGACACCACTTATAGTGTATGTAGCATGTATAGTGATTATCATCAACAGGTTAGTTATGACGTAAGCAGGAATAAAGACCATTGTGTTGGTTGGAGGCACAGGTAGCCCCACATGGTAAAGGTGGGTGAGGGGGTAAAAAGGTAGCTCGCTCAATAAAAATTTCAATTTTTTGAGGATATATTTATTTCGGATAAAACTTGTCTCGAAACGTCTTGGTAACAGGCACATACCATATTGGTGATGTTATACACAATAGGATAATTAATACCGTTCTCATTTTATCTCCCATTTTTAATGGTTATAGTGTCTGTAAGACAAATAACGATTATATCAATTACAAACAAATGTCGAGACCCTTACACATTTTCGTGATTTTCAAGCCAATAATCAAAATCTTTCATACAACTACCACATATATAATAACTTATTTCACCATCAAAACCCCTACAAAAATGAACTTTTCGTCCCTCATACTGAAGCCTGCCATCACATAATTCCCAACGCACTGCCCTATTCTCATATTCTTTCTTACATCTATCACATTTCCAACTCATTTTGTATCCTCACCACGCATTATTAAATTCTTTTTTGATTAATTCTTCAATTTTTTTAGTACATTTCTCACAGAGGTCATAACTTACCACAATATTAGTACGTCTATCGCTTTCACCAACTCCTATTTTAATTTGTATTTGATTTGGACTACTGCTAATATCTTCAAAACATCTATCACATTTATAAATTTTCATTTGTTTTCTCCATTAACACAGGATTATTTTAGGTTTGGAATGAAGTTTCTTAAATTTTTTGATTGTATCTTCTGTACCGCCCAATCTATCTGGAGCAACACAAGCAATCAATACAGTAGAGTTTTTAGCAATATCGGTATTTCGCAGAAAACCAGCATGTCGTCCCAATTCCCAATTTGGTTTAAAAATTTTAATTGAAATAGAAAATTTAGCTGCTATAACTTCAGCAAATCTATCTCCACCCTTAGGACATCCACCACTAATAATTATATCTCCCTCTTGGAATATTGATTTAAACACATCCTCAACTTTCTGATAGGATATACTGTCATCCCTTATCCTACAACCTATTATTCCTATTTTTTCCATTATTATAAGCCCCCCATATCCAACAAAACATGTACAAAACTGACAATACTATAAGAACATGCTGTCCATAAAGCAAGAATAACCAAACCCATGCTCCCTCATCAAACAATCCTATCATACAGCCCAATCTCCTTAACTTTTTAATTTTACAAACTACCAATATTCTTGCCGTTAAGCTCAAAATAATCACAATTATTTGTACTAAAATCAGCATTACTTCGCCCCACTGTAATTTATTCCAATCCCAATGTCCGCAATCAATGGCATTGATAATTTAACTGCGTGTTCCATTTCGTATTTTACAGACTTGGCAGCAACCTCAGCCCAATCTTTATCTACTTCCATAACAAGCTCATCGTGTACTGTAAGCACCATTTTCAGATGCCAAATTGGATTTTTAATAACCAATCTTCTAATCCTTACAGCAGCAGAAACAACCATATCTGCCGAATATCCCTGAATCAGAAAATTAAATGCTTGACGGAAATTCTTCGATACAAGTTGTCCAGGAAATCTTCTGCGTCTACCAGCTAAAGTAGTAACGTAATGTTGGAATTTTAGGGTTTCTCCACATCTTTCAATAGCTTTCTTAATATCTGGATACAATTCAAAAAATCCATCGATGTATTCTTCTGCCAATTCTTCAGATATATTAAGGTCTTTTGCTCTGCCATAAGGTGTAGTCCCATAAACTATGGGAAAATTAATTCCGTTCTTGCCAATATGACGTTTATCTTTATATTTCTTTCGGTATTCAAGATAATCTGGATGAGAGGTATAAAGACATTCTTCCGGTATGCCCAACTTAAAAACCTTGTTGGCCGTTGCTAAATGCAGGTCTTTGCCTTTGAGAAAAGCATTAATCATATTCTTATCGTGGGAAACCTCAGCTAAAACTCTAAGTTCCTGACCTGAATAATCTGCCACGATAAGAGTCTTTCCTTCCGGTGCTATAACACATTTCCTAAAATCTATGGGATAAAGAGGATTAACATTTGGAAGTTGTTGAAGATTTGGGTCAGACGAGCGTAATCTGCCTGTAGTTGTTCTTCCAAAAGAAGTCCTTACCCTTTCATCCCCATCTATGTGTCTTGGCAAAGGCTCAACAAAACTACTATACATCTTGTTTGCAATCCTATATTTTTCAAGCAAGTCAATAAAAGGATGTTGTCCTCTTAATTTTTGAATAGATTCGGCCCCCGTACTTGGATTTCCCTTATCGGTAAGCTCAGTAATTTCTAAACCTAATTTATTTGTAATAATGTCCACTAATTGTTGAGAACTATTAAAATTAATTGGTGAATTATAATGAAAATCACCAAACAAATCCTCTATAACAATCCACTTTTTCCCAATAGAATCCAACATATCAGTCTGAAATTTACGAATATCCTCTATAAGTTTGATAGTTAAATCATCAATAACTGCTCCATCAATTAAAATGCCATCAATCGCTAAATCTCTCAAAACAAACTGGAATGGCATTTCTATATCAAAAAACAATTTATTTAAGTTCTGCTCATACAGTTGTTTATTTTGAATTTTGTGTAATTGCCAAGTCCATATAGCATCGTTCATTCCATAATCATAAAATTCTTTTGTATTTGTTCCTCTATTTGATGCTTGTTTAAATGTTTTTACATCAGGAATATTAAGAATACGTTGAGCTAACTTCTTTAAGGCACAGGACTTATTCTCATCAAGTAATTGAGCAGCGGTCATTGTGCAGAAAATATTTTCAGTTACATTTCTTATTCCCAATTTCCAGAGAACCTTCAAATCGAAACAAGCGTTATGTAAAACAAGTTTTTTAATCTCTGTTTCAAATTGAGATTTTAAGAAATCTATAGTATCTTTATCTGAGTAGAGAGTTAAATCAAGATAACAAGCATCAGTTCCGTTACAAAAACTCATTCCTACGCAGTCTAATTTGAAATAGTTCAAGTCTGTAGTTTCTGTATCGAAAGAGAGTTTCTCATGTGGAACTCTCTCAAACCATCCTTGAACATCCTCTAAAGATGTAAGATAAGATTTAATCATTTTTGTAATTCATTCCAATGGCAATGCTTAAACTTTTTTCCAGACCCACAAAAACAGAGGTCATTCCTGCCTATTTTCTTTACACCCCAAACCTGTTTAAGATTTCGTGGATGCCACTGTAACCATCGAGCCGTATCTTTTGTATTCAAAACTTCTCCCTTATTTTATACCGTTCTTCAATATAATCTATCCTTCCCCAGGAATAAGTTGGTGGATTAGTATATATTAACTGAAATGCTTGAGGACAGTTTTTCTGAAATCTTTGTAATAATTTATAAACAGCCCTCTTACCTATACTCATCAATTTAGCTGCCTCTGATATTGTTAATCCAGAAAAATCTGGATGAATCAATAAATAAGCCAATAACTGTCTTTCAGTGCATCTCATCTTACCGTCCTTTCTATATAAAGTATACTACATTTTTGAGCAAAGTCAAGTTATTTTTTTAATTTTTAGAACATTTTGTAAAAAAATTCGTATATATTATAGAGGTTATAGGAATTATGGTGTCTGTAAGACAGATAACAATTAGTAATAATGTGATTTTTAGTCCGAAAGTGTGGGTAGTTCTTAGGAATCTTGGTAAGAACATCTTAAATGTTAGTTATGGGACTAAACCCGAAATCTGCATTTTTGAGCCAAAAACGAAGAAGTTTTAAGGGCGAAATGTCCAGAATAAAATTTTTCTAAATTTTTTAAAATTTTTTTAATTCCTTATGAGACAAAGACTTACACTAAAATAATTTTTTTTGGACTTTTCAAATGTACAAAATCGCTTTGCTTTTCGAGGGGATTGTTTTTTTTAACTTTTTCTTTTCTTTTGGCGGTTTCTTTTCTTTTTACAGATAATAGTAATTCCTACAGGAGTGAGCATAGCGAACGATAGCGAGTTAAGTCGTAAGACTTACGAGCTATAAGACAAAGTAAATAATTATGTATTTATTAGGTTCCAAAATTTGTAGAAGGTGTCATAGGGCAAAACCATTAACGGATTTTTACCTGCGAAGAGAAAGTCCATTACGTTATGCTTTCTGCAAAAAATGTATGAATCAAGTTGGAAGAGAATTGGCAGATGAGGACTGCGGAATAAATAGCCTTGTGTCCTGCCGAGACACTGAGATTGATGTCGGGTAAACCTGGGCTATGTTCATATCACCGATGACCTCGGTGTTTTATATATGGACGTTAAGGAATGGATTCCTTTCGTCTTTTTTTAAATTGATGAGCGTAATACAGTTTATGGTTTGGAGCGTTTGTAAGTATAGTAATAGCAAGGACTTAAAATTGGCAAATTCGTAGATGTCTATAATAGTGCCACCTATGACTTTTTGAAATAAACTGTATGACAAGGAGTGGTTAGAATGATTTCTTGAAATCTCAAATATACTTCTTGAAATCTTAAAGTGATTTCTTGAAATCTCAAAGTGATTTTGAAAAAAATCAAAATAATGAAAAACAGAATCAAAACAATCGAAGCAATTAATACTTTAATCCACGATATGGAATTAGAAGGCATTGTTGTTTCAAAAGATTTTGCTTCTGTTGCTGCATCTTTGCTTTTGGGGGAATTAAATACCCCCATAAATTCTGAAATCAAAGAAGAAGCTAAACGTATCCTGATGACATACGGAGAATAATGGGGAAAAAGAAAATTCCACGAATGGCAATTTCAATGGAAGAGGCTGAAAAGCCTGCTTATAAGAATTTTGGTGATGAACCAAAGAAGATGAAACTACGCAGCGATGCTAAGTTTAATTTTGATTTTGTTAAAATATCTGAAAAATTGATTGCTGCTGGTTGTTCTGCAAGTGATATTGGTTATGTTCTTGGTGTTTCTAAAGCATCCATTGAAACCTGGAAACAAAAGTATCCTCAGTTTGCTAAGGCATGTTTAAATGCTAAAGATATGGCTATCCAACAGTTAGTTGCTAAAGGAATCAGAAGTGCTGTTGGTTATGATTATGAAGATATTGATGAGACCTGGAGACCAATAGAAACTGATGAGGGATTGGAAGATAAATTAATTGAAAGAAAAGTTCATAAGAAACATCAATCACCTAATCCATCCTTAATTATCTTTTTTCTAACTAACTTGGCGAGGGGACAATATCAGAGTGCAAAAAAGGTCGAAGTAACTGAAAGGCGTGCGAGTATCGATTTAACCGGTAAAGTAGAATCTGAAGATATAAAACGATTAGCAGGGGCCTTACTAAGTGAGGTTAAGAAAGTAGAATCTAAGGAAATATGTCCAGAATAACTTCTAATCCGGCTGCATTTATTGCCAACATTCCTCGGACTGTGCCTGAGAATATTCAGTTCAGGATGAAACTACATAATTTGTTGGCAAAGGATGAAGGACTTCAAAAAGTATTTCTACAACTTTGCAAAGAACGACCTCAAATATTTTTTGATGCGATGGCTTGGACTTTCGACCCCCGAAATAAACAGGGCCATAGAAATCTTCCTTTTATTCTGCGTGAGGCTCAGATTGAGATTGTTAATGGAATAAAAGATGCTATCGATAATCAATATGATATGATAATTGATAAAAGTCGGGATGAAGGAGCAACGGAATTAATTTGTAAAATGTATGTGCTTTATTGGTTACTTGACCCTGAATCACAATTTCTGGTTGGTTCTCGTAAGGCTGAGTATGTAGATAAGGGAGTAGAGGTTAAAGAAGGAAGAATATCCGGCGACCATAAATGTCTTTTTCATAAAGTTCTTTATGGAATTATTAATCTTCCTAACTGGATTAGGCCACCTCTTTATAAAACTTATATGCACGTTGAGAATGAATTAAATGGTGCAGTAATAGATGGTGAATCTACTAATGAGAATTTTGGTGCTGGGGATAGAAGGACTTCAGTTTTAGTTGATGAACATGGACGATGTGATTATCGTATTGCTCAGGCATTGACTGAAAATTTATCTGATGTAACTAAGTGTGTGATTTATAATTCTACACATTTTTATGGTATTTCTCATCCATATAATAAACTTCTAACCAGTGGCAAGATAAAGGTGATGACTCTGCCTTGGGAACGTAATCCCGTCAAGAATCAAGGCCTATACCGTTCTCCTGATTTGAATGTAATTGAGATAAAGGATATAAAATATTATCAAAAGAATTATCCAGGTTGTTTCGACCACCTTGAATCTATGCAGTCTTTTAGACTTAGTGAGTTAGAAATCGACCTTATTTCTAAGGGGTTGCAACCAGATGTTACTTTTATAGCGGATGGTGGTATAAGAAACGAAGCAGGTTTTCGTTCAAAATGGTATGATGCAGAGGAAGCGAGACGCCTCACTCGAAGAGATATGGCTCAGAATGTTGACCGTTCTCCGATGGGTTCTGGTGATATGTTCTTTGACGCCGGTACTCTTCGTAAAATTCGTATAGAAACTATGAAACCTGCTAATTGTGTTGGTGAGGTTTTATATAAACTTAATAAGAACGGTAAAATTATTAATTTTGAATTTAAGGAAAATGCCGGTAAAAAAAGATTACAATGGTGGGGTAAACTAATTAAGGGTCGTCCAGACCAGAAACACAATTATATAGTAGCTTGTGATATTTCTGCTGGAACCGGTGCTTCTAACTCTGTTGCTCAGATTTATGATGTTAATACTTATGAACAAGTAGGAGAGTGGGCTTGTCCAAATACTCCACCTGAAAGTTTTGCAGAACAAGTTATAGCAATTTGTAAGTGGGTTGGTGGTGCTGCAAAAAAGGCCTATTTGATTTGGGAAGCTAATGGGCCTGGTGGGAGTTTTGAGAGACGGATTGTTTGGCACGGTTATAATTTTGTTTATACTACAAAAGATGAACGTGGTAAAATTAGAAAGCAAAAGAATAGACGTGGTTGGTGGAGTGGTCGTCAACAAAAATTTGATTTGCTTTTAGAATTAGATATTGCTATGGCTGAAGGATTGAGAACAAAGCCGAGACATAGAGCTATTACTGTGCGTAGTGAAGATAGCTTAAAAGAGTTGGAAGGATATATTACTGCTGAGAATGGTAGTATAATTCCAGGTAAAAGTATTGATGATAGTGCTGGTGCAAAAGCGGCACACGGTGATAGAATTATTCCTTTGGGATTAATTATACTTGCTCTTACTGAACAACCAAAGGCAACTCTTAAAGAAGTAAAGGCAACTGCCAAGAACAGCATGTTTTATAGAATACAAAAAAGAAAGGTGCAGAAAAATATAGATAAAATGAATGAGAGGTTTCTATATTGAAATTAAAGTTGAATGACAAAATTGAGATTCATTGGCTTGATACGGTTAGTGATTCACGTTGGTTAGATTTTGAAGGTGCTACAAGACGATTTAAGAGAACTGATTGTTATACTATTGGATATTTTAGTAAACAGGATAAAGATTTTGTTTGGGTTGGTCATTCAATAGGAAAATATGAAGAGGCTACAAGAGATTGTACAATGATACCACAAGGATGTATAAAAAAGATTTGGAAGTTGGAATATAAAAATGCCAGACGTAAGATTTAATTTCCCAAAAAGAATTCTTCGTGCTATTGAAGTATGGAATAAGTTGATGAGTCCATTGCTGGTACATAGAGCAAGGATGCTTAAAACCTGGGCGTCTAACTATTATGATGAAAAAGATGGTATTCCACATACTATGAATCTTATAGATAGGGGTATTGGTATTGTCGTTCCTTATCTTGCGATGAGTAATCCAAAAGTAATGGTTAAAACTAAGATACCCCAACTTAAACCCTGGGCTTACACAACTGAATTGGCTCTCAACCATCACATACAAGAAACAGATTTTTCTATCAATACCCTAAGACCTGCTATTCTTAATTCAATGTTTGGGGCCGGAATTGTAAAGACTGGTATTATGCACTCTGCTCAATCTGAGTATATGGGTTATCTTCACGACATTGGTCAGGTTTATTCTGATGTGATTGATGATTCTGATTATATAGGAGACCCATCTGCAACTAATAGAGAGTCAATGGAGATTGAGGGCCATAGGTATAGGTTGCCAACTGAATATGCTAAAGAATTTTTTGGTAATAAACACGCTGATAAAATTTCAGCAGATTATAAATTATACGGGGATAAATTACCACAGGGCATAAGTAAAAATATCCTTGCTTCTGAATACCATACTCTTCGTGAGTATTCCGAATTTTATGATATTTGGCTTCCAGATGAGGATATTATTATAACTTTAAGAAGGGGATATAGTAAGATTCTTAGAACTGTAGAATGGGAAGGGCCGGAAAGAGGCCCATTTGATTTTCTTGGATATAAATTTTTCCCTCAAACAGTAATGCCAATTCCTCCAGTATGGGGATGGCTTGATATGGATTCTGCTATAAATGTTGTTATTAATAAAATGCGTACTCAGGCGGAAAATGCCAAAAAGGTTCTTGCTTATTCCAGTTCTGCTGCCGAGGATGCTGAGAGAGTTGCTTCTACTCCAGATAGAGGTACTGTTCGTGTAGATGATATTAATGCTATGCAAGAGATAGAATATGGTGGAATTAATCCGACATCTTATCAATGGGTAGATTATATCGAAAATCAATATTCTATTCAGGGTGGTAATTTATATACACTTGGTGGTAGAAATGTTCAGGCCGGTACGCTGGGCCAGGAACAAATGCTTCAATCCAATGCTTCAAGAATCCTTGATGATATGGTAAATCAGGTTTATAATTTTGCCAAAAAGATATTTAAAAAAAGAGCTTGGTTTTTGTGGACTGACCCATTGATTAATATACCTGAAATTAAAAGAGTTCCTGGTGTAGCAAACATAGAGGTTGTATTTGACCAAGCAGACAAAGAAGGAGATTTTTACGATTTTAATTTTGATATTGAACCTTATTCTATGCAGAGATTTAATCCCAATGTAACATATCAGAAAATGTTATCATTCATAAGTCAATGGATATTGCCAGTTTCTCAAATGGCTGCTCAACAAGGTTCACAGCTTGATATTAATATGGCTACAAGAGAATTGGCTAAGAATTTACAGTTGTCCGGTATTGATGAATGGTGGAAATCTGCTGTACCTGTTGATGTTCAGATGAATCCATACACTCCACAACAAGGTAAAATAAAGGCATCGGGTGTTTCCGATGGACAAACAGGGCTTCAAGGAAGTGCTTCAAGAGATGCAAATTTGCGTCAGCAACAATCGCGTGCGTACCAGAAGTCAAGTTCCGAGAAATAAATATGAAAAATATAAAATTAGCATTGGTTGGATTGTTTGTTTTTACATTTTTAACCATACCATATTTGGGTGTTAAGTTAAACTCTATTGAGGACTATGATTTACCCCTCTTGGTGAAACAAGTATCTCCATCGGTTGTACATATTGAGGGCAATGATGATTATGGAGAGTGGAGTGGCAGTGGGGTTGTTATTTCTTCTGACGGACTTTTGTTAACAGCCGGACACATAGTTGAAAATGCTATAGATATTAAAGTTACTATTGGGGATAAAGAATATGAGGCTATAGATTTTTATAAATCTGATGTAACTGATATAGGAATTGTATTAATTGATGCTAATGATTTATCTTATTCTCGTTTAGGAGATTCTGAAAAACTCAGACAAGGACAGGGTGTTTTTTTGGTAGGGAGTCCTTATGGATTGTATAATAGTGTTACTTTAGGTATTATAAGTGGGTTGGAAAGAGAAGTTCCTTTTTTTGGTGAAAAATTAATATTACAGTCTGATGCTGCTTCTAATCCTGGGAACAGCGGCGGCCCACTTTTTAATATGGATGGAGAAGTTGTTGGCGTATTAGTTGGAGGAATAATGGGAGCAGATGGTATAGCTTTCTGTATTCCTGTAAATGTTTGTAAGGCGGTATTAAGTGTATATGTGGAAGGAATAGAATTAAAGGGAATTAAATAATGCCAGCGGTATCACAGAAGCAGAGAGAAATGATGGCCATTGCAAAACACCATCCAAAGAAACTTTATAAACGTAATCGTGCTGTTTTGAAAATGCGTAAAAAGGAATTACATAAATTTGCTGCAACAAAGGGATTGAAGAGGAAAACATGAGCAAATATGACCAGGATTATAAAAAAACAAGAAAATATCGCCCGAGAAAATCTACATCTATTGATAGAGTTTTAGCTAATAGACACGGTTATCCAGCGTATAAAAAAGCAGTTAAAAAACATGGTGGAAAAAAGATAGCTACTCCATCAGAATATATGGATGCTAAGATTTATAGGTTTTGGAAACATAAATATAAAATACAGCCTGGAGCAACGGGTCAATTAAGGAGTTGAAAATGGCTACCAAATTGTTTAAACGTAAAATTTTGTTAGGGTATAAAGAAGGTACAGGACGTGTTGACAAGGCCCCCAAAGATAAATTATATTATCCGTCTATGTATGTACGAAAAACACAGCTTCCATTAGAAGGTGCTGATGTTGGGAAAACTTTTAATGCTTAAGTA
>Ga0207997_1001158_pt1 | contig 13700 bp, 32 predicted proteins | sample AntAceMetag02UKN_FD_184777 | JGI IMG/M metagenome (GOLD analysis project Ga0207997, IMG submission 184777) | Saline lake microbial communities from Ace Lake, Antarctica - Antarctic Ace Lake Metagenome 02UKN (SPAdes) (version 2) | ecosystem: Environmental > Aquatic > Non-marine Saline and...
TAATGTAACATTATATCGTGTATCTTCAAAGTTAACATAATTCTTCATAGAAGTATTTGCGTTTGCTATTTCAGTATCTGTTTGTGCAGAAGTATAGTAATCGGCTATGTTGAAGTCTGTTGAATTATAGAAAGAAGAAAAGTGTGGGTAATAAGCTGTAACTGCTGTAGATTCTGCAAGATTTATGTGATAATATTCTCCAGCAGCTCCCCCTTGTATTCCTGTCAAAGAATTATGTGCTAGAGTTGTTCCATTAATTGTATAGTTGTTGTAAGTTAAAATTCTAACTTGAGAATCTACTGAATTATAACCAAATCCATCCCCTGAATTATAACCAAATCCATCCCCTGAAACAAGAGAAACACTAAATAATAAAAAAATAAAGATTGAGGAATATAAAAACAAATTCTTTCTAAAGTTCATTTTTATATTTCCTCATTTTAATTAGACCTATCTATTTACATCAAGCCAGAGTTCCTAAGACCCTGTGCTGCAATTCCGATTGCTGTGGAAGCAATGGAAAGATTGTAAAATAGAGTGGTCAATCCTAGTATAGTTGAACTTGCTCCTGTGATGTTTGTGTTTAGCTGTGCCATACCCACTTCATCGGCAACTGTTGGTGCAAGAGTAACTCCTACCAAAATAACGATAAATCCTCCTATAATATTTCCTAACATTTTGTGTTTTTTATATTTCCCCCTTTCACTCGATTCGGTCAAGTGTTGTCTAAAACCTGTATTAGTTAAAACAGAGTTCTTTTTAAATTTGATGTCCCTTTAAAGTTACGAGTAGATTTAACATCAAATTAATAAACTCAAGAATCTATACTTTAATCATGGATAAAGATATAAAGAAAAAGAAGTTTGAAATTAGATTCTTAACAAAGAAATTTATATACGACAAACTTAAACAAAAAGCAGAAGATTTGGATGTTCCTTTAGCTAGTTATGTTAAATGTAATATTGAGAAGTGGGCTAAAAATGTCTTGTAATCATAAAAGGTATAAAATAAGCAGAACACATGGTAAAAAGTCTAGTGGTAATCTAATCTGCAAAGATTGTGGACAGATAATAAATAAAAAAGATATAATTAATGGAAGAAGAAAAAAAAGTTTCTAAGTTTTCGTCTGGATTAAATATTCTGATGAGAGTAGATAGTCTATGGAAGAATTGTCATTCTCTCAAAAGGGGTGGGCTATATTATAAGTGGAATGAAGAGTTGGATTCTGTTTGGTTGGAGTTAGCTAGAGATTTAAGTCCAGAAAACTATGGTGATACAGATGAGAATGGAAAGGTAACTGCAAATTCAGATAAAGTTGAGAAAAAAGGTTATAAAACTCAATTTGATTCTTTTGATGGAGAAATAAAGAAACTTCTACCCTTTGTTGATAATGGTGGTAGTGGATTTTCTAACCCTTCCGATGAATCTGTAAAAAAGAGGGATGAACAATATAAAATTCTGATGGAAAAGCAACTATTCCTTGCAAGACTAGAGAACGAACTAGGAAAGGGAACAAGTTGGGATGAAGAAGACGAGGATTTCTAAATGGCTTTAGTTAATGTTAAGGATGATATATATTTAAAGAAATATGGTAAGCCCATTCAATACTTTTTAGAGGATTGGGTAAAAAAAAGGTTTGATGATAAGATTATTCCTGAATTGCAGAAGAAAGACAAAGATTGTGTAATAGCTATCGATGGTTCAGAGGGTTCTGGTAAATCTACTATCGGTTTGCAATGGTGCAAATATATTGACCCAAGTTTTAATCTTGAAAAAGTTGTTTTTACTCCTGAAGAATTTAGAGAAGCCATCTATAAAGCAGATAAAGGACAAGCAATTATGTTTGATGAAGCATTTACAGGATTTTCTTCTCGTGCTGCACTATCTGGAGTTAATAAAACTTTGATTTCTCTAATGATGCAGATAAGACAGAAGAATTTGTTTATAGTAATTGTTCTTCCTACTGTTTTTTTGTTGGATAAATATATTTCTTTGTTTAGAACTAGAGTTTTGGTTCATGTTTATCAGAATAAAGGAAGGAGAGGTTACTTTAGAGTGTATTCTTCTAAAACTAAACGACTTCTTATAATGAATAAGGATGCAAAGGTATATTCTTATGGTATTAGGACTAAAAAGAAGGGAAGATTCTATGGAGTTTTCGCATTAGGTGATGCAGAAGTTGAAAAAGAGTATCGTAATAAGAAACTCAAGGCACTAGAGAACTCTGAACAGAATCCTATGACCAGTTCTGCTATAAAATACAGGGAACAGAGGGACAATTTGATACGAATATGCTCTGAATTTTACAAAAGTCAAACAGAATTAGTCAAAAAGCTCAATTCTTTGGGTATTGAGCTGTCTCAACCCCAAATATCAAGGATAATAGGTAAAAAGCAAGGTGTTGAGGGTGATAATGTTGAAGAAAGTGAAGATTTCTCTAGTGATTAGGATTAAATGATGTAATAGTTGTTCGGTGAGGAGAATAATGCCTTTTTTTCCTCAAAAAAGTGTTATTTGATACCTTATATGTGGTATTCATCGGTGAATCAAGGCATTTGCTCGGTTTTGGTCGGTTTTTTCGTGGAAATCATGCGTTTTTATACTTATTCATCATACATATTAACTTAATAATAGGGTTTAAAAGAAAATAAAAGCCCACACCCCCTATATAGAAGGATTTTAAGGCATCTGTGGGTTTCACAGCCAGAAACCCTACATAATAGTGTTGTTTAAGGGGTCTGTGAGGGGTGTTTCTAACTCTCACTTTTTGAGTTTTGAAAGAAAAAAAAAAGAGTTGCTTATAGTAATAGGGGAAATTAAAAAGGGGTCTGTTAATTTACTGCGTAGAATCCTTTAATATTTGGGTAATTAAAGAGGTTCGTTTTTATCATCTTGCAATGACTTTAATTTTGTTACCCCTACATAATCGGACAGGGGAAAACGTTATAAACTATTTATATACTCTACAACCACAATGCTTATAAACTATTTATTACTCATTATATTACAAAAGATTAATACTCTTTTCAACCACGAGCAAGAGAACGTTTAAACTCTTGCTCTCACACTCACTAAAAATGAGAGGATAAAAACAAAATGGATATAAAACAAATGTTTCAGAGATGGTTCAAGAATGATTGTATAAGTTATGCTGAACTTGTCCGAAGAAACAACGCAAGGAATAAACTAAAGGAGATGTTTGGGTTTTATTAACCCACTCTTTCATAATCACAAGAGAAAGGAGAAACCTTTTAAAAAACGATTGAAAGGAGAAAAGTGCATTAGGTTTTAAGAGTCCACAGAAGGTATTGACCAAAGTTCCTCACCAGAATGGAACAAGTGCCTTGACTCGTGATAAGAAAAGGAAAGCAATGCCTTCTGGAAAAAGGATTTCTAAGAATGGAAAACTTTACTACGAATACAGAAAGAATAGAACAGACCTTGTTGGCAAGTCAGTCTAAGTGCCTTGATTTCTAAGGATAGATTGCTAATATTAGTCTGAATGCTTCTGAAGTCAAATATCCTCCTATGAAAGCTATGAAGATTCCTGCAACTAAATTCTGTAAAGGTATTTTTATTTCTTTCATTTTATTGAATATGAATCCCCTCTAAATTAAAGGGGAAAAAATAAATTTATTTTTTGTTTTCCTTTGAGACTTTCTCTTCTGTTTCTTTGCTAACTCTTTTCTTTAGTTGCTCTTCTACAACAGAACTCAATCCCCTTGTGCTTAGATTCTTAACTTTCTCAATCTTTTGGAAATCTTTTAGTTCTTTGTTTAGGTCTATATCATCTTCTTCAGCAAACTTCTTTACTTTTCCTACAACATACATATCCACGAAGAGTTCCTTATATCTTCCACTTGCTCCTCCTGTGAATAAGTCATTCAACCAAGAAAGAACAGAAACTGTAACTATCATAAAGAATCCTATTACCAATATTTTTAGTAAGAAACTGTATGCTAAAGCTGTAGCTAATACTTCACTATTCATTTTTGTTTACCTCCTTTTGATTGTCTTGATTTTCTCACACTCTCTAAGTGATTATTCCTAAAGTGGGGGTCGTTGTTGTATCTCTCCCTATGATAATTCTTTTGATACTCTCTCTTTTTATCTAAATATTCTTCCCTTTGTTCCTTATTCATCTTTTGGTATCTGACTCTATTGTAAGTTATCAACTTGTTTTTGAAGTCAATGTCTGTGTGATACTTGATTGTGTTTGGATTGACTTTGAAGGTTCTTGCTACTTCTAGGATTCCTTTCTCTTTCCTTAGCTTCTTTATCTCTTCAATCTGTTCCTTTGTTAGTCTTTTCATTTTCTATCTCCTTTAGTAGAATTTTATCATACTCTTTCTTATGTCTTCTTTTTAATTCTGTTCTTGCATTTCTATATACTCCAACCAGCTTTTTTCTATGTAATTTTACATCTGGTTTTGAGTAATATTTTCTTTGAGATTCTTTGCATCTATCTGTCTTGCTATAACTTTTTTTAAATCTCTTCCCACGTATTTCACTACATTCAGAGGAACAAGTTTTATATCCTTGCCTTACTGGGTTCTCATTACAAATAGGACAAATCAAAACTTTGATGTTTTCAAGTTGTTTTGTTATACTTTTCATTTTTTGATTATAAATCCCCTCCTTTGATATTCTTTTTTTTTAATAAAATTCCTCTAGTAGACATTCCCAACATTTTCCAGACCTACAACCATGTCTTCCACATTTGCACATTGTATAAGTATGGATTCCTTTCCTAAGTTCATATTTTATCTCTGCAATCTTTGCTTCTCTTTCTTTTTGATTCATTTTGTGTAATAAAGTTCCACTATAAACGACCCTCTTTAATTACCCCTATTTCTGCGATTTTCTCCCTTGAAATATCGACACCCCTTTTTATCCTTTTCAGACCTCTATCTTTCCTCACTTTTCTTGGATTCTTGTCTTTTCCTCTTTTTCCGATTAAATGTTTGTTCTTTGTTCTCTGGAGACCTGCCTTAGTCCTCTCACTAATCTTCTCACGTTCTATTTTAGCTACAGTTGAGATAACTGACAAGATTACATCTTTGAATTGCCCTATGCTCTTAAAATACGATTCTTGATAACTTTCCCAATCAATATCCAAGTTCTCAAGCTCTTTTAGTTTCTGGAGAGTGAAAAGAGTTCCAGAACGACTGAATCTGGATAAATCCCAAAACAATACTAAATCAAACAATCTTTTATGAGCATCTTTGAACATTTCATCATAACTTGGTCTTCTATCTTCCTTTCCACTAATTATATCAACATATTCTCTGAAGACTTCATGGTTAGACTTACTACAATAATCCCTAAGCTGAATTAATTGATTATCTACTTCTTGCTTAGTTGTGCTTACTCTCACATATATTGCTACTTTCATTATTTCTTATTCCCTGTTTGTTTTATCATAAGTCTAGTCCTGCCTGTCTTCTTCTCTCATCATTTAGTATTTTCTCCGTTATTTCTTTCTTTAGGAGTTCGTTTCCTTCTAACAAATCGCATATTTTTATATTTGACATTTTCATCATTATGATTACCACCTTCATCATCTTCCTTTTTTCTTCAGGGTTCATTTATCAGTTCTCCCTCTTTTTTATCCTCACAAGGTAAATTTTCCTCGGTGTAATAATATTGCCCATCAAAAAACTTCCAACATCCTTCAGTATAACCTTTTTCCGATATTTTTTCTGGTGCTTCACTTACTGGTTTCCATTCTTCTTTTGCAAACCTTTCTTCCCATGCTTTGGTAACAGCTTCTCTTAAAACACTATTTTCATATAATGCTTTCCTTTCTGAATCTTTTGAATATACTATTACTATGAATTGACTTATTATTACAAATAAGAGAAGATACATTATCTCTCTATTCCAAGTTTTCTTTTCTTTTACTTCCTCTTCTTCTAAGACATCTAATATCATTTTATTTCTTACTCTCCTTTGATTCTTTCAAAACATATTCCTTGTTCCACTTGTCAAAATAACTTAGGCATAAAAAATATATGACAGTTCCCCCACTAAGAGCAATAAAATAACCCAAAAGAGTATGTCCTCGATGATTTAGCACGATTCCAAATCCAATCATCCAAAATATTATTAAAGTTCCAATAACAGATTTTATAATGTAATTCATCATTTTGACATAAGTTCCTCAATTAATTTATTTGCTTCATTGAATGAAAGATTATCATAATCTACTTGAACATTCTCTTTTTGTAATCTCCAAACCTGTTTGCTTGTTGCCTTCCTTTCTTCTTTTGGTTTTTCTCCCTCTAGTCTTTCATCCTTCTTAGAGTAACAAAACATTAACCAAGTTCCATCTGATTTCTGTAATGGCTGGGTTGCAAAGAAGTCTCTTCCATCTTCGTTTACTGATTTGACCAAGTCAAATTCAGTCTTTGTTGCTATTACAGAGATTGTTGTGTTTTTCATTTTATCTTCTTCTCCCTTGGTTGTGATTCATCTTTCATACCTTTTATAGGAATAAATGGTTTATAAATCTTTCTAATCTTTCTATAGTTACAACATACTGCTAGGGTAATATGGACTTTTTACCTTCGTGTCTCCATCTTTATTTTTATCTTTCTTCTTATTATCTTCAAAGTAAAAATCATTTAAGATAACAAGATTCTTTTTTATTTCTATTAAGCCCATATCCTGCATACCCTTCATTATCTCTTGCCTTAGATTCTTGGGTATTCTCCATTGGAAAAAGCAAGACTTAAACTCTTTCTGATTCATTTCCCTTCCCTTCCATTCCATTATCCTAGAGTGCCAATACAACCTTTCTATCGTTGGTTTCATTAACCGTATTGGAGAACCTTACTTGTCTCTAATAGAGGTTCGCATAGTTCTTTCAATGCTTGATGCTCTACAAAGATATTATAGAACGAGAACAAAACAAATGCTACAAGCCCTAACATAATTGCTAGTTTTATTAGGTTCTTCTTTCCACCGAAGATTGCGTTTACCCAATTCCAATTTCCATATTCATCTACTGGAGGATAGATTCTTGACCAATCTCCAACTAAAGGTAGTAGAGACCTCTTAACAATAATATCTTCTGTGTATGTTCCTTTCTTATCTTCCCATGATAAGTTTGGAATCTTTACTGCGTTCTTCTCTATTCTCTCTTGGAATTTTGGTTTTATCTTATCTCTATAGACATATAATAGAACAAGCCCTACAACTATTATAACTAATCCTAATATTAAATCGTTATTCATTTTTTAAACCCCCTTTCACCTTTTTTAAATTTCATCCTGTATTCTCAAAAAATTTACCCATTAAGTAGCCACCGATGAAAACAGTTGCGTAAGTTGCAATAGTCCAGAATACTCTCCCAGATGGAGAGTAATATTTAACAAAAGGTGCAATCATTTGATTCCTTGTAAAGTAAATTAGCATTGTTCCCATCATTGCAAATGCTAAACCATAAACTGAAACTGACCCTAAGTCATCAAACATTGCTCCGAAGAACTCTGGTATATCTCCAACCCATTCAAAGCTTATTACATAGATTATTCCTTCTCCAAATTCTCCTAGTATTTCTTCTAGTAATCCTGCTAATCCTTCCCAAATCATTCCATAGAAGTCTCTTATAAATTCAAATATAAAACTAATTCCAAATATTGTTATTCCTATTATTGTATAAATTAACCAACTCATCTATTCCCCTCCCTAACCTTGAACATTCTTGACAATGGTAATCCAAATCCCAGACCTATTATAAAACCCCCTATTGAAGCAACCCATACAGCTCTAGTGTATTCAGTTGGTATGAAGAATGTTGAATTTGCTATTGAGAAAATTATAACACCAACTATCCATAATCCTATAATTAAAAAGCTCCATATTCCACTACTTATTTCTTTTTTTTCCATCTTACCCTCCAATTATTTATTAACATCCAAAGCCATGTTCCCATCATGTATATTGAAATTATTGTAACCATCCCTAATAAATATCCTGTATTGAAGGCATTATTTATTGTTGCTTCTCCGTTTAAAAATTGTTTTGAATAATAAAATAATACTGAATCTACAATCAACAATGCGAATAAAGTTGCTTGTTTATTTCCTAATTGTTTCATCTATTCCCCTCCACGTTACCAAATATCTCTGAAGGTAAATGACCTGAAGGATAGAGCTTCATTAACTCCTGTAGTAGATTTATGTTTGTATAGTGATTGAAGAGAGCATACAATAAAAATATCATTACTAAAACAATCACAATCCAATGTGCAGATTTCCCTAGGATATATAACAAAGTCCAGATTACTGCTGCTCCAACTACTGTTCCTAAAATTATTCCTAACTGACCCCATAGGAAAACTAGGAGTGGATTGTTCTCAATTAACTTTAATGGTTTATCTGGTTGCCATCCAGTATATTTTTGAACATAGTAAAATGTTGCTCCTATGTCTATGAAAGATAAGATTAATATTATTGCTGTTGCCCAGATTCTCCAGTTCATTTATCCTTCTCCATAGAAATTGTGCATTCTTTATTCTCAAGTATTTCTTTATCTAATTCTTTCATTGTATCATATATCTTTTTTTGTTGTTTATATTTTTGCCAAGTTGATAATATCTGCATGGATGTTATTGGGAACGAACCACACAATATTAATGTTAGCCACCATGCTCTATTTAGTATTGAGATTACTACCCCAGTTGTAATCCCTCCAAGTATTAAAGGAAAACTCCACAACGTCGTCTTTGTTTGTTGTAGTGGTGTTATTCCCTCTACTCCCTTCTTCCATCTTTTTAGGAACTGCTTGATAGTTAAGCCATTTCCATCTTTTGCTTTCCAAAAGAATCCCCTTCTCTTGTTCCTTACCAATACTGCTAAGACAAAGAGGATTATTATTATCCATTCGCTTCTCAACTATTCTTCTCCTTTCCCATTTTAATTTTATTCTTGCACTTATGAGTGTCCAAAGCCATCTTCAATCTAAACTTCTCCTTGCACTTTGGACACTCATACTTTCCTAATTCGTTCTGGTAAGTCCCAGCTCCCTTACTCTTCTTGTTCTTCATTCTCTTCTACCTCCTCGTATTTTGGCTTAGTTAGATAATAAAGAACTAAAAATACCATTACTAAACATCCCATTCCTACTAATAACGAAGGTAGTATGCTCTTCTCTACTTCCTCTTCTTCTTTAGGGATAATCTGAATTGTATCTGGTTCATCTTCTTTAATCAATTCACAATACTGTTCCTCATTTGGTTTTAGACTATCTGAATGACATCCTGTTGGTCTTTCACAAATTCTTGTTTGAATCTCATTTATACACTCACTCCAAACTGAACAATTCCATATCCCATTGCATTCATTATTTGTATTAGATGAACTGCTTGAGCTACTGCTTGAACTTCCACTAGATGAACTCTCACTTTCTTGTTCTGGTTCGTTGTAGTCTATTGTTATATCTCTTTGAGAGAAGTGTGTTGTAAAGACTAAGAATTTATTATCCACAAAAGTAAACCCAACTTCTGCTCCATCAACAAATACTTTCTTAGGTTCTCCAAAAGCTGTTAGGTCAATCTTTACTTCTTCTGTTCCGTTTCCTTCTAATTTAAATTCTATTTTATTCTCTACACCTATCTTATCTTCAGCATCTATAACATCTACATTAAAGACTTGAATAACCTTACTACTTTCAGTAAAAGTAACTGTAGTTTTGTTGTTCAATTCATCCTTAACAATATTTACATCTGGTGTTTGGATAGGTTCAACAGATTCAATGTAAGCTGGAATTGTTATATCAAACGTATAGTTTGTAGTAATTCCATAGCCGGAGTACTCTAATATTCCTTTCTCGTGTGGAGTAATAGTTATTGAACCGTTGGTTAATCTCTTAAAGATAAACTCTCCCAAGTAACCACTCCCGTTGTATAAGTTTCCATTAACCAATGCCTGGCTAAAATGAACTTCACTTGTTGAGGGAAAGATTCCATCAATAACAAACTTCTCTGTAAAGCTATCAAACAATCCGTATGAAGTTTGCGATACTATTTCTAGTTCACTTGAGTTAAATAGATATGATACTCCATAGGCTTTGATGTTATGGTTGTATTCATTGTCTAAGTAGAAAGTTACATTCACTAGCCCATCAGCTTCAGTAGTATTTACTATTGGAGCTGCAGATACCATTCCTATTAGAAACACAAAAGTCATTAGATAAGCTATTTGTTTATTCATTTTCATTACCTCCTTGTGCTTGTATAAATTTATTGTTCATCTTTCAAATCCTCCTTCAATTTCCGAATGAACTCTTTGACATCTTCCTCCACAAAGAAACGTCTTCCAATAAAATATCTACAAGTATCATAAGTTGTCCAACATACCTTTGAACTCAAATCTTTATTCTCGGGCATCTTTTATCTCCTGATTACATTTATCACAGATTTTTGGTTTTCCAATCTCAAATCTTTTATCCCATTCCTTTTCTGAAACTTCTTTATTAAATATCCAAAACTTCTTAGAGTCTTTCTTTTCAAACTTCAAATTAATACACATAAATCCATTAACAAGATTCTTACAGGAATAACAGGAATCACAGGAATCACAGGAATAACAGGAATTACAGTAATAACAGGAATTACAGTAATAACAGTAATAACAGTAATCACAGGAATAACAGTAATAACAGTAATAACAGAAATCACAGGAATTACAGGAATTACAGGAATCACAGTCTTTATTCTCGGGCATCTTCTTTGGTTCGTTTGTTTTATTCATTTTAATCCTTCTAGTAGTTTTCTTCTTTGCTCTGTGAATTTTTGTTCTGTTTCAATTTCCTTTCTTTTTTTCATCATTTTATATTTTATTCCTCTAGCTTTTTCTTTCCTTAGTATTGAGATATGATAATTTACTTTCTTCCAAGCATTCTCTGAATCCAATCCTTGTTTCTTGAATTGATTATGCAGTTGATTCTTTTCCTCATCTGAAAAATTGAACTTCCCAATTCCAACATTCTTTCTCTCTGATTCTGGAACATACCATTTGTTGGTAATCCTTTTCTTCCTACATCTTGTGCATCTATTTTTTCCATCATTGCATTGGTGTAATGTCCTAAATTTCTTCTTGCAATCTGGACATTCTTGTTTATCCCTAACTCTTAAACTTTCTATCTTTGGTTGAGGTCTTTCAGCTCTTCTTCTTTCCCAGTATGTTCCCATCTCTAATTATTCTCCTCTCTTTTTTATTTAGATACCATTCCTTTACCAATAGGAATATTATTACTAGCATCATAAAGACATGATAAATTATGGGTATTAACATTGATACTATAATTAACCACAACAGATTATGTGCATTTATGAATGAAGGATTATCTACAGCATACTTGACTGCTGCTTTTATTACTTCAAATGAAGCATACAACATAAAATGAATAAAAGAATGAGCAATATTTACTATTGGACTGTTTGCTTCACTCACATTAAAGTTTCCAAGAGTATTTTGAGATACATTATCTAAAACTGAATACATTTTCTCTGGTTCTGTTCCATCCATCTGTATTGGCATCAATACTACCATAACTAATATCAGAACAAATAAACTTATAAGCCCTAATGGGAAACTTATAATACTCCCTTTTCTATTCACTTTGATTCTCCAAAAATAGTTATCATAGCAGAACCATTCGTTAAAGGGTTTACTGATAACTTCCACCAGTTTAATTGTCCATACTTTGCTTTTGCTTCTGCAATTACTTCCTTTGTTCCCCTATTAATCATATTCTCATATCCCCTCAATCTTAGACCAAATAGATTTCTTATTCCTTGAAAGGAATCTGTTACAATATTCTTTGTGTAAACTTTGGTTATACTAAATTCTTTATCCATACATAATATGAGGATTAATTGTTTATAAATGTTTGTTACCTTTGAATAGTTATTAATTAAGTTTCTCAAATTCTTCCAAGCATTCTCCAGAACAAAAATAGATTTTCTTCTTGTTCTTTACTATAAATACCCCTCCAGAAATCTCTTCAAAACAACTCGCACATACTTTCTTTTCCATATCTATTTCTTCCATTTTCTACTCCATTCCCTTGAACAATTCTTAGAACAATTAACAGTATTCGCTGCCCTAACACCTTTAAGTCTTATTGCTCTTCCTTTACCATAAGAAAATTTCATCCTCTTGTATAAACAACCACAGTTTACGCACTTCACAAGTATCACCTCATTCATTTTATTCTTCCCCCTCAATAACTCCAACTATCACTGCGTTAGCATTATTAAAAGGAGAACCATATCTTAAATCCTTTACACCTTTCCAGTCGGTTTGAATCCATTTATTATCTTTTGAGATTCTCTTCATATAATTAACTTCAGTAAATTTTATCTTTTCATCCAAAATAAACTTATCTAAATATGGGTTTTGACCTATTGGGATTGTTATTACAATCTTTCCCCCAGGAGCTAGGAACTCTCTCATTTTTTCAAAAGCCTTTAATGTCTTATCTTTATCCAATTCTTCTTCATGGAAACCCATGTGTTCTAGTGTTGAAATACAGATTATTAAATCATATTTCTTACTTGGTTTAAAATCAAGAATATCCTGGTTTATTACCCCTTCCCTTTCTTCATATTTATCAACAATATCATGCTCAAAATCAAAATAATGTTGGAGAACATTCCCAACTTCAAGAATCTTTCCATCACATTTATCAACTTCATTCATTATAATTGGAATCTCTATTGTTCTTTCACTTCCCCAAGCACCATTATACCTATTAATAAAATAATCAAAATGTTCATTATTAAATTTAAATGTCTGTTCTGATTTAAAGAAAAATACCCATAAATATCTGAATAGATTTCTTGCCCTCTTTTTTAGTGTCATCTTTCTTTCTCCCTATAAAAGCAATAATCATCAAAACTTACATTGTAATGCTTGTACCCTTCTAATAGTTTTAATATCTTTTTAAGATTTTCTAGACTTGAAACTTCAATAATAAACTTTGGTGAATGTTTCTCTATCAATTCCTTACACCCTTCAACAACTTCAACCTCTGCACCCTCAACATCTATCTTAATTAGTTCAACATCTTTAACCTTCAAATCATCAATTAAGGTATCTATCTTTAAACATTGAACTTCAACCTGTTTACCGGTTTTATTTATTAAAGAGTTTCCACCATGACTATCATTGAGGTAAAATGTTCTAGTAGTATTTTCATTAGAAGCAGCAACTCTAAGGGTGTGGATATTTTCTCTTCCGCTCAATTTAATATTATTGTCTAAAACATAGAAGTTATCTTCAGCAGGTTCTATTGCTATAACTTTTACACTAGGATTCCTGGAGACAATGAGGGAATACCTTCCAACATTTGCACCTACATCAATAAATGTTCCTTCATCTATGTCAAATTCTTTTGAAAGTATTGGTCTAGATTTAACTGAAGACTGCCAGGGATCATAACCTTCAGGGAAGTAAAATCTTCCAAACTCGTTTTTTATCCTTATACTATCTTGAAGATTTTTCGTTATAAGAAAATAAAAGATATTCATCTTGTCTAAAATGGTTTCACCACTTAATATCAAGTTTGTGAATTTAGTTGCTTTCATCTTTATCTTTCAGCTCCTTTTCCTTCTCCTCTTCTTCCCTTTTCCTTCTTTCTTCCCAGTATGTTACCATTTTATCTTTCCCTACCCTTCTTGGGTTTGTTTA
>Ga0207997_1001159_pt1 | contig 13690 bp, 20 predicted proteins | sample AntAceMetag02UKN_FD_184777 | JGI IMG/M metagenome (GOLD analysis project Ga0207997, IMG submission 184777) | Saline lake microbial communities from Ace Lake, Antarctica - Antarctic Ace Lake Metagenome 02UKN (SPAdes) (version 2) | ecosystem: Environmental > Aquatic > Non-marine Saline and...
CCAAAGTCAGAGTAACTGAGTCATCAGAGGGAGTCTGCCTAGTAACATCGCTGTTTGCATCCTTATCGTTAACAGTCAACGCTCCCCTCACAGGAAGGTTGATGATGTCACCGTAACGCTTAATTTCGTCAGCATCGAAATCCACAGTTACAGTCTTGACCAAATTCAGGTAGTTGGGTAGATACCCAAGAGCCTTATTGGCCCAAACTTCTGGGATATGATACTGAAGCTCACTTGTAGTTAGTCTTCCAGCCATAATTTATATTTCACCTCCTCACAAAAGTCTATTTCTTATAATCTACACGACCCTCGGCGTAGGCTTGGTCAATTTCCTCACGGTGTTTCTCATACCACTCTTGGTCTCTTTGTTTCTCCCGCAAGTCAGACGCTGCCCACACCCTCTTTTGTCCTTCTGTTGAAGCAGGATTTACATCCGCCCCGATATTCGGTGCGGGTTTTCCTGTAATCAAGTATGGTTTTGCTTCGGCTAGGGCGTTGACTACTTCCGCAGCGTTGGTTGGCTTGCCTTCGTCATCCAGTTGGATGTCTTCTAGCTCTACCAGCTTAACTGCTGCATCGGTGTCTTTAATACCCAGCCTCACCGCTTCCATAATCACTGACCGAGTTTTGGTGGCTAGTTTGATTTTGGCCTCTAAGACCACAACCTCTTCGCCCTTCTTCTCTGACAGCTCCTGCCACTTCTTATCGTCTTTGAGCTTCTTTTCAGTGGCTTCCTCGGCTTTAGTTTGGAATTTCTCTAATTCCTTCTCGGCCTTGGTCGCCCGCTCATTGAGTGTCTTGAAGCGTGGGTGCTTAAAAGCAGATTCCCACTGCTTATCGGTCAAAGTGGCATCTTGATTATCATCCTGAGAGGTATCGGTGTTTTTCGTCTCCGCAGACTTATCCTTCTCTTTGGTTGACTTGTCTTTATCGTTTTCGGACATTCGTTATCACCTCCTCTATGTCATCTTTTACAGGATTTGTACCTGAAAAGAGGTAAACTATCTGTATCAGTATAACACACTACGATTGCTGTGTACTATCTCCAGCAATCTCCTTAATAATCGCATCGGCACCCTTTTCTTCCACACCTTCGAGCCTCATAATTGACCTTTTTCTGCTCGTTAATCCCGCCTCTATTTTTATCTGCTCAATCTCAGCCATCTCCATTGGGTCATCTACCAGTCCGTCAGACCAAACTAGGTGGGGGATTATTGGCTCGTCAGGACATCGTTTACCATTGACTGTGTATCCTTTGGCCCTAGAAAGCTCCTGAGCAATCAGGAATACTTCCTTTAGCCCCTGGTCGTAATAGCGTTGCTTTCGGTTTCTCTTGGCTAGGGTCCGCAATACTCGCATCTTCAGTGCCCGACCAGACTCCGCCTGACCCTTGCCAAGACCGAGCACATCGGGAGAAGTCTCGCTAAACATGAATAGAAACTCAACTAATTTGTCTATCTCTTTGAAGGCAACCTCTAGCGAAGCATTCCAGACGATATATTCAGGCTTCTCGCCCTTTTCGGCCACCTCAATCATCCCAAAAGCCTCTTTCTTAACATTCCCCTCCTCATCCAAAACACCCTCAGGTACAGCTAAGATTGGGTCGGAGTGCTTATCAAGGATATTATCAACCTTCGTCATCCTATTATTCAGTGCGAAAATGAGCGAGTTTAGGTCGGTGTAGTCAGACACTCCGAAGTAGCTGCCTGAGTAGCGATAGTTGGGGACATGGACTAGAAGATTGTGCTTAATACCCGTCTCAACTAACTCAACATAATCAGTACCTGCGATTCCATTATAGTCCTCAATCGGCACCTGGATACCAATATCCCCCTTCTTGTCTACCTCGTGCACAGCCATAGTTACAAAGCCCTCCGTGTGGATTTCCCTAAGCAGGTACTTTGTCTCACCGATTTCCTCAGTCCAAGCCAATTCCTCAACGGCTGGCTTCTTTCTAGGGTTGTCCTTGTCTAAGTGGGGGAAGTAAATAGCGGGGTTAATGTCGTCAATATGAATCTCGTTGTCCTCAATTCTAATCTTGTATAGAGCATCACCTTTAGCGGAGTTGGAAATAGCGGATTCGTAATTCAGGGACTGTAGCTTGTTATTGAAATAAAGGTCTTCTAGCCACGACTGATTGCGCTCAGACTTAATCTTGACCTCTTCGCCAAACAAAATGTCAGCAATTACCTTCGATACCAGTCCAGCGAAGTTACAAACTATGTAACGCAGGGTAGCGTATCGCTCACTAAATCCTCTTTCAGCCTGTAGGGCAAACGCCGCAAAATGTTTCCCCTCCAACAGCTCTTGGTTTGTGTAGTAACCGTTGAGACGGGCGACTTCTGATTGATAGGGAAATTTGCTACTCAGTAACTTCATAAATGAATAACCTCGCTCCAATTATACCACATCTCAGAAAGCCCGTGCCTTCTTTGCAAACACCCGTGCTTTCGGCTTCTGGGAAGTCTCAAGTGCCAACATAAGTGAGTCCACCGAGTCGTTTGGCTTAGCTGGGAATGTTAGGATTTCCTTCTTCAAATTCTCCATCTCCCCGCTATCTGTATCTAAATGTATAAACCCGCCTTCAAACTGAGCAGATAATGCTACCAGCCGTCTGGTCTTATCCTTATCAGTGAAGATTTGCTTAATAAGAGGATACACCTTTTCCTTCGCCCCTTCAACCTTAACTAACTGACTCAAAGCCTTCTGGTAGGCAATTGACTCGATACCAATCTCGTTGTGCTTCCACTTCTTGTAACAGGCGATAATCTTTTGAGACTGCTCAAGTGCGCTGTAACGCCCCCTAATCGTGTCTAAGTGCCAAATATGACCCTCTTTATCAACCCCAATAGTAGTAAAGGTGAAGAAAGATGCCGTCTCTTTTTCAGAGATAGCTGGGTCGACACCACCTATGATTTGCAACCCCTTCAGCCACTCTTCACTAGTTTTATTGCTAGAAGAATAGTACCGTAACCACCCCTCCTTAATGATTCTGTCCTTATCACTCCTTGGCTCATTCTGATACTCCTGTGCAAACACGATACTACCAGCGTACTCAGGATGCATTGGATTATCCCTAATATCCAACAGGTAGGACAGAGGAAACCGTGACTCCCAAAACGAGGTATTATCGTCTTTAATTGCCTTGTACTTCCTAGTTTCCCACCCCTGATAAGGCTCTTTCTTCTCGATTATCTTCTTGAGCAGGGCGTTTTCGTGAAGAATAGTCCCAAGCATAATCACCTTATTACCATCTTTGGCAAGCCCTCTCAGGAAATTAAACCTAAACCAATTCTCTAGCTTCTGCCGCCTCTCATCAGACTCAACGGACTCATCGTTTTCTAAGTCGTCAACAACCGCTAGAGTAGGTCGATTCTCTCGAAACTTCAAACCTCTAATTTTCTGTCCTGCCCCTTTAGCGATAATTAGCGACTCCCCGTAGCTTGTTTTAATCAGGATACTCTCGGCTCCCCAGATATTCCCTACTACATCGCCAAATAGAAAGGCAATAGCCTCGTTACTTTCTAATTCGTGCGCTAGAGCCTCTAAGTGGAGCTTTGACTGGAGAAGCGTGTCAGAGATAAGAAGGGAGAAGGGAGATTTACCAAATAGGGAGTAATAAGCCAAGACTACTAAATCCACGGCTGTTGTCTTACCAGAGCCCCTGGGGGCAGCATCTGCTATTCTACTGTAATTAGGAATTATCTTGTAAAGCTCTCGGTGGCACTCAGGTAATGGAGATTCAATGTGGTCGGGGAAAAGACTGGCAAAATAGCGGATGTTGGCCTCATCCTCAAAGAAATGAAGCAAATACGCTCTCGCCTCCTGCCTACCAAACTCCGTGATTAGCTCGGTTATACTTCGCATTACGCCTCGTCTTTGAAGAATTTGTCCATATTGGAAAGCTGCTCAGAAGATAGCTTGAGGTCGGTAGTCAGTTTACCCATAATCTCTGACTTGGATACTGTGGTTGGTAATCCGAGAATCAACCGCTCCCCGTGTACAGCCTTCTCGATAGTATCGGCTAGGTTTTTCAACTGACTCACCTTCAAATCGTCTGAAACAGCAAGCCGCTCCTCTGCCTTATCTAATAGTGAGCGAAACACCGCGAGGTGGCGATTGTTTGACTGAGCAATCTCTGCCACCTTGTTTGATTCAAATTCCTCTAGTGCCCTCTCTCCTAATCCTTTCCTACTCTTCACCCAGCCCTCCTCACTACCATGCTTCTCTACCTGTTGGGCAGAAACATCAAACTTACTCGCTACATTTGCATAGGTACGAGAAAAGGATTCCAGGTAGTATTGCTTGGCTGCTACCCAGTCAATACCCTTAGGTGTATTTGGATGTGGTTGTTTTACTTCTTCTTCACTCATAATCCGTCACTCTCATCTAGGTACTTCAATGGGCGCACATCTCTCTGACCTTCAATGAAAATCGAGTCGTCTTCTCTTTGGAGCACGAGCACCTTCTTAGGATTCTCGTCTAGCCACCTCTTGAAGGCAGCCATCTTCTCTTCTGGGGAAGTCTTTTTAGTAACTGCTTCTAGTGCTTCGGGAAGCTCCTTATATCGGTGCTTTCTTGAGAAGTGAGACTTCAGTCCTCGCTCTGTCTTGAATTGCCTTCGACACTCACTGCAAATAAAGGCAGATGGTTTGTCTACTTCCTTAGAGAAGGTTTCTAATATGGCTGTTTCCCAGGGGAATTTGCCATCAAGTGCCACCTCTATTACCTTAATCAATCTTTGGGCGTTTTTACCCTTCTCCAACACCACTAAAACATCCTTACGGTTGAAATTGACCCCGACTACTTTTACCGCCTGGATAGCTCTTTTAATCATTCAAAATCACCTCCTCTGGTTTCACACCACCACCGTCTAAAACCGCAAAATCTGAAACGACAACCTCAGTCTTTTGATTATCATCCTTATTGCTGTAAGTATTTATGTAGCCCTCAATGTAGACACGGGTGCCTTCAACGACTTGTTTGTGAAACGCTTCGGCGGCTCTATTCCAAAGCACAATATCAGTAAATTGGGGTTTATTCGTTATCCTATTATTCGTAGCAATGGCGGCATTACAAACCGTAGCACCGCTTGTGGTCTTGTTTAGAGTCGGTGCTCGTAAGATATTTCCTAGAATGGTTACTCTGTTTACTGTCTTGGACATAATAATCTCCTACTTCGCTGGCTCAAATGTACCCCCGTGGTCTTTACAATGAGCGCGTGCTCTACTTTCCCGCCAAACTTCAACGGGATAGCGAATTGCCTGAGTTGAAGTCTTAGTAGTACCTTTTCTCCTGGCAATTATCAATTGTACTCTATTCTCGCCCTGACCACTTTTGATATTCCTAAAACTCTCCTTTTGAAAGAGACCTGGCGATACGAGCCTACATGAATGGAATCCTGGATAAGGCATATTCAATCACCTCCACCCAATAATATCACATCTTACGAAACTTTTTCTTTTTAGCTTTTTAGGGCGGTGTCTCATAAGTGCTCCCAATAGCTCCTAATATCAGAATATACCAAATTAAGATGCTCTACAAACTGCTGCCGCTCTTCTTCGGTAAAGTCGTCTTTATCAATGCGAGTTAGAATATTCTTCATCTTATCAAGGTATCTGCTGTAATACTCCACCGCAGTCTCCTTGACCAATGCCTTCGCCTTCTTGATTTCCCTAGCCAGCCTACTGCTCGACCACCCCTCATCCTCCGCCTTCTCCAGCCACCCCGACCTGTTGTCGCTCTTGAAAGTACCAGACCCCTTGTCGTACTCGTCAGTGTGGGAGGCAATCAGGTAGTGAGTCCAAGTTAGATTGCGGACATCCCTAATCTCAAACGCCCTGGCAACTCTCCGATAAGCAACAATCGTTTGGTACGGCGTACCGACTGACTTGGCAAACTCCCCTAAACTTCCCTCTCCGTGCTTTGTTACTAGCCTATTGGCTATGTCGCCCTTGAAAAACTGGTTTATATTGTCCACCTCTTTGCAGACCATCCACAAAGAAATGAAGTCCTCCCAGCTCTCAGCACCCGCTAACGAGTTGGTTGGGACAGCGACCAACGGAGCCTTGTGCGCTACTACTTCTGTGCTCAATTCTTATCACCTCCTTTGCTACTTCTTTCCTCAAAATCCCGACTACAAGCCTTGGCCAACCCGTAAATCAAATCCACCGCCTCCCCCGCCGTCATCAACCACCCCCTAGGTTTGCTATCGGCGGGGGTAATGAGGATTTGGATGCGGTCACGAAGGTACTCACCTTTGATTGGTTTTTCATAATAAAAGACCTCCAACCTTGCCCCATTCCCCCAAATAGAAGTGAATATTGGCTTATCCTTATTCATTCAGGCCCCCCACACTCTCCCCCCGCCGCTTGGCCCGAATGTTGAAGTACCAAGCGAATGCCTCCCCTAGCTGATTCTTAGCCGCCAAATCCTTCCAGTCACGCTTAATGTAGGCACGGGCCTCGGCCACTGTCATATCCTCAACCGCTGTCGTGTCCTCGCCCCTATCCACCTCTAAGCCCCTCTCTGCTGATTAGAGTAATCCAAGAGTCCCCCATCTTGGCCCTATACAAAAGTGCGTCTCTGGGCACCAGGTAGCCCTTACCGCCGAGGCTAGTCTTCTTGGGCGGTAGCGTTACCACATCGTAGCCCTTCAAGAAGTGTCGAAGTGCGCCTATTTCCATAATAATTATTGAATTGGCATCAACCTCGGCCCAATAATCGGCCTTGGTAGCGTCAATCCCGCATCTCTTCCCGTTGTATTCAGTCTCAATAAAATAGTTGCCTGTGCGCTCAACCGCAACATCGTACTTTACCTCTAAAGTAGTACCGACCTCAGGGACAATAATATCGTAGTCAGGAAAGTAGCCCCCGACTCGATGCGCTTTAGGATACTTCGCTCTAACATGCTTTAGTACTATTTCCTCGCCCCCGTGTCCCTCTTCTAAGTCTTTATCGAAATTATAAGCACCCATAGATTTACTCCTAGTAACAACCAGTAAAATCTATGGATTTTGTGCCTCTTATTGGCAATTAACTCTCGGAAATCCACCTACCTCATAATTGCCAAGCCTAGCAGGGTATTTCACCCCGCACTGTACCTATTAACTAAACCTCATTCTAAAATCTATTTCTAACAACTCTACCAACTCTACCTGCTCTTTAGCATCTGCATCCTCATCATACTTCTCAATATTCTCCACAATCTTTTTGAGTGCTCTTAAAACATCCACCGCACTTGCCCCTGCTGGAAACTGTACCCTGACTGTATCCGTGTTTCGCAGCTCGTGTACTCCGCCATACCACAAAGCATCTCCATCCTTATCAGGCTCCAAATCCTCCGCAGCGTTGAGGAAGACATCATACTGCACAACTTCTCTAACTGTCTTGGCCCTAGCCTCTTTCAGCAACCTAGCCTTAATAGCCCCTGTAGAATTGTCTGGTAATTTAACCATGTTGTTACCTCCTTATAAAACAATACCCAATAAAAGATAATAAGCGATACCTAGCCAAAAAATATTCTCGCCCGCAAATACCTTTCTACCCATAGCCACTCTTACTAAACCTACAAACACTGGAAAACCTAATGCTACTCCTAATACTCTGATAACGAAATCAAAATTAGTCATACTAAATCACCTCCCATTATAACTGTCTCGCCGCTACATCTCTTACTGTACCTAAACCTAATACCCCAGCTTAGATAAAATAGAATTACGCTCACCAAATATCCCCTCCAACACCAAATTATTCGCATTTATTGATTCTGTAACTCTTTCCATACCTGCAACATTACGGGCAAATGCTGCTATCATTCCATCAGCCATAAACCCTACACCTATTGCTGACATTCCAAATGCCCTATCATCTACCTCCTTCAATTCTCTCCAAAGCGATTCTTGGGAGCAAACCTCCTTAATAACTTCTTTCTCTACAATAACCTCTTTCTCTACAACTTTTTGCTCTGGACAATTTGAATTACCGCTTACAGCAACAATTCTAACTACTGCCAACACGGCAAGACTAATTAAAACCCACTTTAATATTTTATTCATCCTAAGTCACCGCCTCTCGCAACGACACTCCGAAGAGTTTCTTTTACTATATCCTCTTCAATATCTGCCCGTTTCGATAAAAGATGTTTTGACTCAAGAGCACGCCCGATTTGATGGGCACGGGAGCCCGTAAATCCAAAGTATTTACCAATTTCCCTGTAGCTAGCACCTGTTAGTCTAAGCTCAAGAAACGTACCTAGCCCGCCGATAGTGGCGTACTCTTCGTTGAAATAGTGGACATTTACTGTGTAGCAATTTCTTTTACCCTTCATGTTATCTATAATAAAGCAGTCCAGAGCGTTTGTCAAGCACCAATCTGGGAGGGAGGGGCAGTTTTACCTGCCCCAACCTACCGTTAACCTTTTACTGAACCTTTTACTAAAACTTGGATTCTTTCCTATTAGGCGAATCCGCTGCCTAGGTTGAAAGGAGGTCAAGATGCCAACCCAAGCTGGCAGAGGTGCCAAATTTGGGGTGTCACAATGACAGTCTTATTATTTCACACCCTAAAGCGGCTGTCAAGTGCCAACGCAAAACTATAATGTCTTAATCTATTGTTTGGCGCGCAATTGTTATATGTCTTAAATTATATCGTGGCTCGTAATTTGTATTGTTAAAGTATTCTCCCGCTCTTACAAGATAGCTTTCGCTAATATCCCCTATACTGGATACTAGGTAAGAATCTATGACATAACAGCTTCCCATGATGACGACCTCCATTTTTGTTTTATTGCGCTTGTTTCAGTTTTATTTAGCCCCCTTGGGCTTATTTACCAGTCACGACTTTGACTGTAACCGTACATCGGGATTTCACCGAAGCGGCTATGAGAGTACCAACCTTCATTGCTGAAGGTGGGGGTTGGCTACCTGACAAGCCATCCGCAGCTCCCATAATATCCTCGCTCTTGGGCTTTCGCCCCACCCATTCTAAAGCGACCAGGTGGTCTGAAGTTGCCCTATACTACCGAAGTAGGTTTAGCAGAGCTTCAACTGTTGGAGTATCCCCTGTTTAGGCTCAGGGACTAATCCTGCCTCATCATTGGTTGCTGTTAAAGTACCTACCAGGTGCGGGCTGAAAGATAACTGTTACCCACTCCTGGCGCAAAGAAATACCCAGCAGTTACGCTGGGTTAGTTAATATTCTAATAAAACTAGAGAAAGTATCCTTTGTGGTAGGGGCTAGGGGAATTAGGTAAAACCTAACCCCCGCCACGAAAGATACTTTGTTTCCTAATTCATTATTATTCATTTCTAATTACATGTTACCAAACTAAAATAGAGCTGTCAACTACCAATCCGCTCAGCCCTCCTGGGCCTTTTTCTGCCCCGTATCGTTTCTCTTCATACGGAAGTACCATAGAGGGCAATCCTTACTTTTGCACTTAGAAACTTCGGCGTGGTTGAAGCCTACACACTCTAAGCAAAACGCTCTAATAGCAGTTAGCGGAGATACTCGCTTGCCAGAGGCTGCGTCATCTAATACTCGTTTGTGAAACTCATCATACATAGTCATATTTCTTTAGTCTATTGGCGGCAGAGTCAAAATAAATACTTATGAAAACGACCCTACCGCACAACAGACCAATAATCCTACTATTATTGTTTCATACCCCAAAGTCGTTGTCAAGCACAGACTTCTACCTACGCAGAATCTCCTGCTCTAATATATTATAATGAGGATTTACCTATCAGACCGCCACATACTGCACCCTGGTATATCAGAATCTGCTCAACCCTGTAACGAGTCTCGCTGATAGTGCCTTGTCGTCAACCGCTTTAGCAACCTTGTGGATAAACTTATCAAGCCCCTTTAAGATAATAGTACCTGCTGCAACTGTTGGGGTTGGTGGCAAGGAAGCCAAGTAACTAATCCCTAAAGATGCGAGAGCAAACAACGAAACACGCAATAATTCCTTTAGACCCTCTTTAATAGCATACTTAACATCAGTATTCACTGTAGTATTCACCTCCTTCCCATTTTCTTTAATTTCCTCTTTTATCTGACCGCCTTTTACCTCCAGGGCGTTAACCCTGTCATCCAGCTTATCAAGCTTGGCTGTAACAAATGAGCGGACATCTAAGGCAGAAGTGGCAATCTGTTTAGCGGTATCCTTGCTATTCTCAGCCAGGATGTCCGCAATCTGGTTTGGCAAAGTTTTCCTGACCTCCTTTTCCAAGTTGCGAAGGTCTTTGATAATGTCGTTTTGTATTTCTTTCTCTTTTTCGGTCATGTCATCACCTCCCCCCAGAAGTGGCCCCTCGTAGAAGATAAATCGCTCAATAGCGTATTTTGCTGTCCCGTACTTATCGAAAAGACTCTCAATCTTACCTGTCCACGGGTCGGCAATCTTGTATGAATTACCGACTTTGCCAATTAAAAGTACGAAGTGCTGCTCTACAAAGGTTGTAGCGGGGTTGTAGTCAACCTTCAGTATTACTGGAAACTCCTCTTTTAAGTGCGCATCAATCTCCGCAAACTGCGCTGGGGTAACTGTGTCAGGAGTATTGACGAATTTAGTAAAGTTAATATCTGGATAGAGTCGGTTTAGCCTACCCCATTTGTAGTAAACCTCACCTTGAAACCCATCGACACCTCTAAGGTCGCTGTTTACCTTGTCTGGGTCGGTATCTTTGCCGAAGTATCGGGCAATCATCGCCAAACAAGTAACGATACACCCATAAGACCCGATGGTAGATACTGTCGAAAACCCAAGCAGGTTGTCTTTCCACCTCTCGTCTCTCTGGGAATAGACTTTCGGAAGGGCTATCATTTAATAACTAACGACAGCAGAGCGCCTATAACAGCTAACCCAACCGCACCCACAATCGAATAGACAAACTTCTGAATGGGGGCAAACTCTGCTTTAGTCACGTACTTTTTATCGAGGCTGTCAAACTTATCGGAGAGTGTTTTTATGTCCTTACCTACACGCTCGAAGCCTGTCTCAACAGCCTGACCAAGATTTTTAACTTCGTTTTCTACCACCGCAATCCTTTCTTTAACTGTTTTATCTTTTGGCATAGCGTTTTCCCACTAACTAACCATCCCCTCGTGACTGTCGTGATGCTCGATTACTTGTTTCAGAAAGTAGCTTCTATTATCAAACTTTTGTGCTTCTTTAATAGCAGTTTCTAGGTCTTTTGCTATAACATCTACTGCGGTAACCTCGGTAAAATCGCCTGCGTGTTTCTCTGTATAAAACCAGAATAGAAAATGATAGTGACTTTTCATTGGATTAGCTCTTCATTATAAAGGCCAGTTTGTAGTATTTAGGTCGGATGTCGATAGCACTGCCGCTACCAGTTGCGTTGGTTGTCCCCGTATGGGTGTGTGCACCACCAGTTTTTATCAAGCCAGAATCCATCCAAGTAGTAGGCCTCCAACCCTCAAGTGGGTAAGGGAAGCGTGGGTCATTTGAGCCACCATATTTCTCAACTCGTATATCGTGACCGTGATTCCCCACCGCGCCTGTTGTGAATGAGTGGGTGTGAGACGGCAAATTAGCAGTAGCAATAGTTTTTGTATGGGCACCACCAGTATCTCCTGGGTTTGTGGCTGCAGTAGGCACACTCATAACAAACCTATCAATCAGGTTTGGAGTGCTGTTATTGCCATCACAAATATTCCAACCAGCGGGGATAGTTGCTATCGTACCCGACCACATTAGAATAGCCCCCGAAGGCACCCTAGCCGCCCACAGTGCGTTGTATTGTGCTGCTATTATGTCTTGTCCTGGTGAAACCTCAGCCATAATAAATTACCTCATTAAGCGTTGCTGAAAACAACATCCCATTCAAGAGTCAAAGTCTCAGCATCTGTTTTCGTTTTATCAACTATCAACCTAGCAAATAAGGTGCCCGAATCAGGAGTTGCTGTAGCGTCATCCCCAAACAGCCCTATCTCCTTTATTGTAACATTTGCCTCAGTAGTGTTAAAGAAAGTCCTAAAAGTCGCTGTAGCTCCTGCGGAGCTTCTAACGCTAACTAACTTTCTAAAGTGCTCAGTCTGTAACTCTGTATCCCCTGCCGCTGCCGCATCAGTGCCTGTACCCTCAGCACAGTAAGTGACTACCCCTTTAGTAGCTGGGTCATCTGAGCCTTGTATTCGGGCCGCTAAAGAAGTTAGCCCTGCCGTAGTTACTAAATTATGCCCCCAAAACTCATCTACTATTTTACCACTTTTCGCATCTCGAAGTATCCCGTGGACATTCACACCGATTTTAAGTCCTGAAACCGCTTTCATAGTTATAGTATATCACGACCACTCCGCTAAGTCCCACTTTGCGTCATCCCACTGGTATGGCGGAGAGTCAGTAATCATGCTAGCAATAGAATCCTGTATTAGAATCCCTTGGTTAGTGGGCTCCCAAAGCTCATCAACTACCTCATCGTCAGCAATATCCAAGGCATCTCGCTGCCCCTCTAGCAGCTTAATTAGGAAGTTTATAATGCCGAGCTTCTTAGCGCTCACTACCGATACAGTATAATGGAAGGTGCCCCCACCTAACGACCTTGCCATCACTTTCTGAATGAGGTAATTATCATCAATATCGTAATCGGTCAAATCTATGTTGATGTATTGCCCCGCCATGAATCCGTTTGTGTCCGTTACAAAGCTGCCATCAACAAAGGTTTCGGCATAATCAATTAACTCGGCCTTGGCTCTGTCTCTTGCGTCATCAATTGAATCTATCTTTTTGTCAAAGATTGCGTATTCAAACTGCCCGTTGGCCTCTATACTGTCTGTATCTTCTACCGCAACTAGAATAGGAATATCGTACTTATAAGTAAACTCCATCACGGTATCGGCGGCTGGTGCGACATCTGTCTCAATATACTTCTGCTGGTAGTCCAAAAGATAGTCGTAGTCAGCAAAAGAGCTGACATTCTTTATCCCAATCGTCTTGGCATCGAGCCCCTCTTTCATGGTGATACTGTGGGGCTTATCAGGGAGATTGAAAACCTTTTGCTCCCCATCGGCCACCATTTTAATAACTGTGAAATCGCTCAATTCGACACCGCCTCTAACATAGACTCGATTCCTCATGTTGTCGTTACTTTTCGAGATGTCCATGTCCCAGTAGGTAGCACTGTCATCATCAATATTAAACGGGGCTGCGTTATCGGTTAGTGCGAAGTAGTGGATAACCTTGTCGTAGTCTATGTACCAGAAACGCCCAGTCAGCTTGGCTATCCTGCCAAGACAGTCGCTAGGTCGAGCATAGTTAAAAGTAATAGCGTTAATGGTTACACCCTCAGTAACCTCAGTGGTTGTTATCCCCGACCCCTGGCAGTAGTTTGAAACGATGTCCTCGATAATTTGTTTATCTGTTTTACCCTGGTAGCTCTCTATAACGAGGTTTTTATCTAAAAGCCGTGTGTAGTCAACAGCATCTATCTCGTAAATTACCTCTCCCGCCCCAAGTCGTCTCGGCCTAACGCCAGTAATATTGCCCCCAAATAACTTAGTACCCTCGTTAGTTACAGTAATCTCATCTTCTAATGATGGGATACCGACAGCATCTAAATTCTTAAACTTGCAGCTCAGATAAGACGGATTATCGCGAGCCTCGTCTATAATCTCCAGGCTCTGAGTTGTGATGCAACTTGTCCTATCTGTATCCGCAATAGTT
>Ga0207997_1001160_pt1 | contig 13690 bp, 14 predicted proteins | sample AntAceMetag02UKN_FD_184777 | JGI IMG/M metagenome (GOLD analysis project Ga0207997, IMG submission 184777) | Saline lake microbial communities from Ace Lake, Antarctica - Antarctic Ace Lake Metagenome 02UKN (SPAdes) (version 2) | ecosystem: Environmental > Aquatic > Non-marine Saline and...
TTTTGATACTCATTCGTATATATATTAAGACATGAATAATAGAAAATTTAAAAAACATTATGACGATTATTTTGATAGGATATATCGTTTCATATATTATAAGACGCAACATAAAGAAACAGCAGAAGATTTAGTAAGCCAAGTATTTATTAAAGCCTATGATAATCTAGATAAATATGATCCTTCTAAATCAAGTTTTTCTACGTGGCTTTATAGAATTGCTCGTAATACTGTGATCGATTATTATAGAACAAGAAAAAACACAGTAGATGTTTTAGATGTGTGGGACTTAAGAACAGACGAAGATATAGAAAAAGACTTTGAAATACGATCAAAACTAGATCAAGTCATGGAAGCTATGGAAAACATTGATAAAGATCATAGAGAGATTATTATAATGAGATTGTGGGTTAATTTAAGCTATGCGGAAATTTCTCAGATAGTTAATAAGAATGAAGCTAATTGTAGAATGATATTCTCTAGATCAATTAATAAATTAAGGAAAGAAACAATTTTATCTTTAATGTTACTTTTAATTATATGAACAAAAAAATAGAAAAAATTATAAAAGAGCTTTATTCTCAAAATGAAGAATTTAAGAAATATGATAAGGAATTACGGAGTATAATAACTAAGGTTTTAGAGTCTAAGCCAAATGTTGTTATAGATATACAATTAAAGAAGCAAATAATTAATCAATTATTAAAAAAAGAAAAGATTATGAATTTTACATTTAAACCAGCATATGTAGGGGTGGGGATAGCTATTATAGCTATGATTATAGTAGTCCCATTTTTAATAAATCAAAATACAACTTCTACAGGGGTATTAACTATGGTAGGAGATAGGGCTTTTGGAGATTTATCTAATCAACTATCACAATCAGAATCTTTGACAGATAATTCTAAAATGTCGGTTGATATGGTAGGAATGGGTGGAGGTGGGGTATTCGTTGAGTCTAGTATTGTCTCCATGGAAGAGCCAATGATATATCCATATCATTCAACACAATATGAATATAAGTATATTGGAGATGAATTTGAATTGATCGAAGAAGAAGTAAAGGTTTTTCAGAGAAACAATGGGTTAGGTTCAGACATCTATGGATCAAATATATTTAGTGGAGTAGATATTGATGCTATAGACCTCTCTTCTTTTGAGGGTTTAAAAGTTGATAATATTCAATTATCTGACGACAAAGATAACGGATACATGGTAAATGTAGATTTTAATAGAGGCAATATTTCTATTAATAGGAATTATAGAAATTGGGTAATGACCGATGTGAGTCAGAATATGATTACTATTGATAATATTCCAAGTGATGAAAAGATAATTAACATATCAGATTCTTTTTTAAAGAAGTATAAGGTTGATTTGAGTAATTACGGAGAGCCTCTTATTAACAAGTACTGGGAAAATAGGGAAGTATTCCCATTGGAATCATCTAAACAAACATTTGCTCAAAATATTCAGGTGATATATCCTTTAATGATTGATGGAGTTGTTGTAAAAGAGCAAAATGGAGAAGAGTATGGTCTTAATGTGACTGTAAGCATATCAGAGAATAAAGCGATTGGTATTTATAATATAACTTCTCAAAAATATGATGCTTCTATGTATGATGCAGTAACTGATAAAGAAAAAGTGTTAAGTATTGTTAAACAAGGAGGAATATATGGTGGTGGATATTATGGATCATTAGATAAAGTAAAAACAATTATTGGTTTAGTCGGTACTCCTGAATTAACTTTAATGAGACAATATAGATATGATAATTCTGTAGAATACGAATTATATGTACCAGCGCTAATATTTCCTGTAACAGGTTGGGAATCAGATAAAACAGGTTATACCAAGAATATTGTAGTGCCATTGGTTAAAGATTTAATAACGAATATAGATAGACCAGTTTTGTATAAGGATGGCATTCCGGAACCGGCGATGGATATACAGTTTCTTGAGATTCCTATTGAAGAGTAATTAAACAGGGAGGCTTGTGCCACCCTGTTTTATGTTATAATGAAAGCATGTTAAAAATATCTCCTAAATCACTAGACCTATACTTTGAATGCCCAAAATGCTTTTGGCAATTAAAGAGAGAAAATATTAAAAGACCTGGTCAATTTCCCTATGAATTAAATATTGAGGTTGACGAAGTATTAAAGCAAGAATTTGATCATTATAGAAAAACTAAAAAGAAACATCCATTGTTACAAGCTAATAATATCCCGGGTGAATTATTTAATAATCAAACATTGTTGAATAAATGGAGATCTAAAGGATTAGCTCATATTGAAGATAAAGTTCAAATTTATGGATTAATAGACGATATTATTGATTTTGGAAAAGGCAAATTAGCTCCGTTTGATTATAAGTCAACGGGGAAGGACTTAACTAAGATAACAGATAGGTTTCAATTACAAATGGATTTATATACTTATCTCTTAGAACAAAATGGATATTCTACACCAAGGAAGGGGATAATGGCATTTTATTTAGTTGATAAGAATAATGTGTTTGAAGATAAATTGCCATTTAGAAAAGAAATTAAGGTTATAGATACAGATCCAACTTATATTAAAAAACTATTTAAAGAGGTTGTTAGTTTTTTAAAACAAGAACAACCGTTAAATCATTCTGAAGAGTGCGAATACGGTGCGTGGTTAAAAACACAATAGCTCGACTTTCAGAAAGAAAATCGAGCTTTGTCTAGACGCGTACGTACGTTTACGAAAGAACAGCTATCAATACCTGCCGAGAGATTGTTGAAATTGATAAGAGGGTTTGAATGTGAAGTGGGCGGTATTGATATCTTTATTTTATCAATTATTATGAGTCTTTGTCAAGAATAGATAATCGGACCGAGTCCAACAGGGGGAGCAAATTTCTGAGAGTTCTTTACTGATAGGGGTTTTTGGTTTACGATTAAGTAATTAAGATAAATTTATGAAAAAGATTATTTTAGGAATTTTAATACCAGTAATTGCGATAGGTGTTTTATTCATGTTATTTAATGCTAGTTATAATAGTAATAAGGATTATGTAGAAGAAGGAATTGAACTGACCCAAGAAGAAGGAGTAGCGAATTTTGAAGATTGTGTTGCAAATGGAAATGATATTGTATATTTTCCACCTATCTTAGAGTCTTCTCCGCATCAATGTGAATCTTCTGATGGCACAATATTTATCGAGAATCTAGGGATAGATCCTGATAGTCAGTTAATCGATTGGCAAACGTGCAGAGTTCCTGGAAGTTTAAGCACTTTCGATTGCCCAATATGGATGGAGGACGTAGATTTAGACGATTCATATAAAGACGATTTTACTATTAAATTCAATTTTTATAATTCTATAGACGAAGAACAGCAAAGAGCTTATTTATCTAAGGAAACTAATACAGTAGTATTTCTGATAGAAGATATAAATCTAGGTGAAGGTGTAGGTTACTACGGATCCAATAGTATAAAAATTATACGTCCAGATCACGAGATAGCCACATTATACAGGAATAACATCGATAGATATTCTGAAGAGTTTGAAGAGCTAAAGTTTTCACCTGATGGCCAATATATTTACTTCATATTAGGCGTTTATGATGGAAGTCGTTTTTCAATTGTAGACATTAGCACGGGAAGTGACATTGTTTTACCAGATTATAATATCCGATCATACCGCTTAGACCAAATAGTATGGACTAGTGATGGTAGGTATGTTGCCGTTGATAATACCCATAGTGAATTTGCAGGGGAGGGCTCAGAAAGTATTTTTATTGGTGATATGGTCAAGGGGGATAAATTGATTAAAGTTTTTGAAGTAGAAAGGGGAGGAATGGGATATCTTGGAGAAACTATACAATTAGCCCTTGATGAGAAAGAGGAGAACATTCATTTTTCAGTGAGAAGTCGATCAAACCGTGTTGATTATATCTATAATCTTTCTAGTGAAGAGCTTATAGAGGTAGAGTAATTATAAAAGTTCGAAAATCGTCCCATCTGGGGAGCAAGAGCATAATTCGTGCGAGCGACCAATACGCATCAAGGAATCGCTATTTCAGCGATTTTTTGTTAAAATTAAGTAATGAATTCCGATCAAACAGGAAGAGCAAAGCTCATCATAGTTATAATTTCTTCTATGCTTTTTATCATTCTGATAGGAGCTTATTTATTTAGTCAGCCTGATAATATTATCGACGATAATGCAGAAGAAAAAATAAGCAATGAGTGTCATAATGAATGTTCGTTTTTAGGCGAGAAGGGTTGTTTTAATGATAATAGTTATCAAATATGTTCTATTGATTCTAAGGATTGCTTAATTTGGAGTCCCAATCTTTTATGTTCATATGGTGAACAATGTGTTTCTGGTAGTTGTATTAAATTATCTTCAGAAGACGTTGATGAATCAACTATTGATATCCAATGTAATTCAGGTCTTTGTTGTGATATAAATAATAAATTTTTATCAGAAACAAATATTTGTCAAAATATAGTATCTCAAGAATATGAGTGTGACTTAATAAATAGTAAGATACTAGAAAGACACCAGTCCAAATTTTGTTCTGGCGATTCATCTGATTGTTCTGGAAAAGTCGCTTGGAGTGAATGGAGTAATTATAGGGCCTGTTCTGTTAGTGAAAAATGCTTAAATGGAGAGTGTGTTAAATCAACATGTAGTGATGGAACTGAATACAATTCTTGTTCTGATTCAAAACTAAAGTATTGTGATAGTGGGAATTTGATAGACAATCCTTCTTTATGCGGTTGTTTGTTAGGCTTTGAGTTGATAAATGGTGTTTGTAGTAAGATTGATAGAGAGACAGTTTTGCTTGTGATAGATGAATATTTTTATAATGATTTAAATATTAAATCTAAAATTGATAGATATAAAAATAGTAATCCAGATTATGCTTTTCAAGAAATATTATTTAATAAAACCAATGATAAGATTCAGAGCATGTCAGATAAAGGAGGCACTATAAAAAGTAATTCTCTGGAATTAAAAAATACTATAAAAGATCTGTATTATGATATTAATAAAAATTTAGTGGGTATCTGGATTATAGGAGATATACGACCCACTGTTTGGCGTGAAGCACAACAATGGATGAGCCTTGGGACTTCAGGTTTTTATCCAAGCATATATCCGCTCATCTCATTTGACGATGAATACTATGTTGATTTTGATGTAGAAAATGATGGGTTTTATGAGAAGAATGGTGTAACTACTGGATGTGAAATTGGTGGTGGCCATGAATCAACTATATGGGGTGCGATATTAATTCCACCGACTAAAGACAAGACAAAAGGAAAAGAGTTAATTGAGGATTATTTTGATAAGAATCATGCTTATAGATCAGGAATCCTAGATTTTAATAGAGAAGTTTTGTATTCTAGCGCTGATGGATGCTCAAGTAATATTTATTCTATCGTAAATGGAAGTCAATTATGGGAACAAGATGACGTTACATTTCTATGCCCGAATTTTCATGATGACTTAATGGGATTTAATAGTGTATATGAAATTAAGATTGGAGATGGAATAGGAGTTCAAGCTGAGACAGAAGAAGAAATTGATGAATATGGTGAATGGATGTCTGGAGATTATTTTGGAAATAGTAAGATCATAGAATCGAGTGGTATGATGTTTCCATTTAGGTATTCTTTTTTCCTTTATTTAGAAGGAAGAAGTTTGTCAATTAAAGAAATAGAGACGGTTATTAAAAATAATCTACCAGAATTAATTTGTCAGAGAATTGATAATTGTGATATTGTGGTTAAGGAATTTGCCTTTGCAGAAGACGACGATACCTGGAATGGATATTGGTCTTCTTATCCAGAGCAAAAACAGGAATGGAAGAATCTATATACTGACTTATTATTTCATAATAGTTTTGAAGTTACATATCTTCATCATCATGGCGCCTCTACATATCATGATTTTAATTTAGATTTCACAGACGTTAAAAGCGGTAATTATAAATCCATGATATATGAATTGCAATCTTGTAATACGGCTAATTATAATGAAGAAAATTACATCGCTGGCACATATTTGTTTTATGGAGATACGTTAGCAGTTAGTGCATACAGCATTCCGATTTTGAATCAAGGAATAAATGGATATTTTGAAACAGACGATAGTATTAGATTTACCTCTATCACTAAGGGTAAACCCATAATAGAGAGTCTTTTCTTATATAATTACGGTAATTATTTATACTTAGGTGATCCTTTATTGGAATTTTAATTATGAATAAATTAATAATAATATTTTTAATATTACTAGCAATTATAATAGGAGAATTAGGATTGCTGGGATATTGGCTACTAACTGATAGTAAAGAGGATGAGCCTTTAGATTATTTTGAAGATGAGTCTTTTATTAATACAGAAGAGCCGATAAACAATAGTATAGACGATTATCCTACACAGGATGAGGACATAGTGGATGAGGATATTAAGAACGAAGAAATTGATATTCAGATTGAAGAAGATAAAACAGAAATTGTTGATGATGGAGATACAGATATATCCATAATTGAAAAACTTGTAACATGGGGGCATAGAGAATCCTCGGGATATCGCGATATAGACGTAATCATTATTCATTCTGCTTATGACGCATTAGGAACGGAACCTCATAGCGTAGATGGTGTTATAGAAGAATTTAGAATATATGGTGTATCTTCACATTATCTTGTTGATCGAGAAGGGGAAATATATCAACTAGTATTAGACAATGATGTGGCCTATCATGCCGGTAGCGGAAAGCTCCCAGATGGGAGAACAAGCATTAATGAATTTTCTATTGGAATAGAACTTATTTATAAAGATACAGAATCTCCGAATGAAGAACAGTATATAGCATTAGCTAATTTGGCTCATATACTACAGACAGATTATGATATTAATGAAGAAGATATTTTTACCCATCAAACGATTGCACCTACTCGCAAAACTGATCCATGGAATTTTGATAGAGATAAATTTATTACCATATTAAAAGAGATATCAGAATGAGACTTTCTAACAAGTTATACATTATTTCTTTTTTGGTATTAGTCTTGATAATATTGGTTTGGATTATTGGTTTTTCTAATCCAGAAGAAGTTATAGATAATATAGGTGTTCAAGAAGAGCATGAATTTCCAGAAATTATAGAAGGTATTAAAAAAATGGTATTAGTTCCTAAGGGATTATTTTTAATGGGGCAAGACAGTGGATTTGAAGATGAATTACCAATACATGAAGTATTTATAGATCCGTTCTATATAGATGAAACACCAGTGACATATGAAGATTTTCAGAAATATATAGATGTCGGAGGTGTAAAATCTAAATATTGGGAATATGATACATATAATAAACCAGATCAGCCGGTTACAGGGTTGGACTGGTATCACGCAGCCGATTATTGTAACTGGAGAAGTTCGATAGAAGGATTAGATGTTGTTTATGAGAAAACTAACGATCTTGACGCGTGGGGTTATCAGTTAATAAATATTGACTATTCAGCTAATGGATATAGATTGCCAACTGAAGCAGAATTTGAGTATACAGCACGAGGAGGGCTAGATAGCAAGAAGTTTCCGTGGGGAGATGATTTTAGTGAAGCCCTATCAAATTTTGATAATGAAAAAGGATTAATGGAAGGAGATTGGTGGCGCTTATCGGGAGTTAAAGATCAGCCCGCTAATAATTATGGGGCCTATGGAATGAGCGGTAATGTATGGCAATTTTGTAATGATTGGTATAAATCAGATTACTATATAGAAAGCGTTGATAGTAATCCAAGGGGGCCAGAGAATGGGAGAACAAAAGTTATAAGAGGAGGTTCTTGGGGAAGTGTTGACCCCACGTATCTTAGGGTAGCCAAAAGAAGCTATACAGCGCCTAGTAATTATAACTATGATATTGGATTTAGATGTATGAGGCCAGCAACGGAGGAAGTTCTAGATATAGGTATAGATAAAGACATGAAATATGATTTTTATCAATATAAAAAATCTTATAACGATGAGATTGAGATTGATAACGTATATAGCGACAAATTTATAAATAGATTAACTCAATATATAAGAGATCATTATTCCAATAGTATTTATTTTCGATTAGAAATAGATGATCAAGAAATCATTGCCCCAAAAGAAATAGTTGAACTCATAGTTAAGGTTTCACAAGAACATCAGATACACCCTCTTTTTTTAACAGGAATTATGATTTCTGAAAGTGGGTTCGGAAGCTGTTCATTCCCTAGATGGTATAATAACCCTATGGCATATCATTGGCAGAATATATTAATGAGTAAGGGTTTGCCAGTATATGAATCTACGTCTGGTCGTAACAGAAAATATAAGGATTTAGAAACCGCATTTAACGTTTTCTCCCAAGGGATCAGAAGAAATGTATACTTTCGGGCAGCCAAGAATGATTTAGATGCTTTCCATTTAGTTTATGTTGGATATAGGGCAGATGAATGGATGTATACTATTTCTAAGGTTTATAAAGATGTTTTGGGAATACAATTAGAACCTGATTTTCCCCTCGAAGACATTGGAGAATTAATATATATGGATTGGGATTCAATATTTTAGTTTTTTATTATATAGTCGCCTTCCTTCAATTAAATTCTTAGCTTTAATCAACTTAATGTCTAGTTTCTTTTTATTTTTAATCCTCGCAACTTCTTATTTTGGTATATATAAGAGATTAGTGTGATGTGCTGTCGCATCTTACAGTAAGAACCTCGACCAATACGCATCAAATAATCATATTTTTAATATTCTCAAAGCCCTTGGTGGGGTTGGACCTCAAAGGTTCTAGTCCAAGGGTGGGAGGTAGAATATCTTGTAGTTTTAGCAGTAAACATTGATTTCATTTAATCTTTCTTTTACCATTGCCATATATTCCCAATCTCCTAAAGTTCGTTTAAGCTTTGGACTGGGGAGCCGTCTCAGACCTCTTTGTCAGCATAGGGTTACAGAGAGGGTATATTTCATGTTCGAACCGATTGAGTTTTTTTGGTATAATAAAATAATTAAATTAAACTTATGAATTTGAAAAAATTTTTAATATTGGGAATTATAATTATAGTTATTTTAGGTGTAATTTTATTTTTAACTTGGGAATCAAAAACTGAAATAACTATTCAGGAAGAAAATAGTGAAATCCAATGTCAAGAATATAGCGAAGTCGAATGTCCAGATAATTGTATCGTATGTCCTCCATGTGAAGCCTGTAGCTCTCTAGGATGTAACTCAGCTGAGTTTTGTGAAGGCATAGGATTTGATAGGGAATGGTACGAGATGGTTAAAATCCAACGTAAAACTATTGATTGGCAAACTTATATAAATGAAGAATATGATTTCAAGTTTAATTATCCTAATTATTGGGATAATTACTTATTGAGTGACACAAATATTATGTTCGCACCACAAGAAATAGTAGATGAATTAGAAAGGCATCCTGGAGGTAGAGGAGGAGGTAAATATTTAACATTTATTATTCGTTATTATACGAAAGATGAATATAAAGATTATACTCGTACAGGTGATGAATTTACAGATATTTCCACGGGTGATATATCTATAGATGGTATTGCTGGTGATAGTTTTGAGCTTACTGCCCTAGCAGATGCCCCAGGAGTTTCTAAAGGAGATGTCTCGATTTACTATATTATTCCACATAATAACGGCTATTTAGAATTTAATTTGATAGACAATCAATATATTGATATTTTTAATGAAATGATCAAATCTATTACCTTATTGTATGATTAAATTATCTTATTTTATATAAAACAGGTTCGAACTTCGTCCAACAGGGGGACCTATCTTAGACTACTTTATTCGTAAGGATTCACGGATAGGGTGCATTTCATGTTCGAACCGATTGATATTTTTTGGTATAATAAAGTAATTAAATTAAGTTTATGAATTTTAAGAAAGTATTATTATCAATATTGATTTCTATAATAGCTATTTTAGCTATATGGATTATCTATAAATTAGTCATAGTGAAGGATTATATTTTATCTGATTCAGAGGGCTTTTGCACAATGGATAGTCAGTGTGGACATATAGATCCATGTGGAGGAGGACATGGTAAATGCGAGAATAATCCTGATAAATTTGCAGTTGGTATATGTGATATAGATTTAGAGCATCCTTCTATGAAAGGATATGAATGTGGTTGTATAGAGTTAATCGGTAGATGCGGTTGGAAGAAATAATAATTATAAAATTATTCTATTCATAAGTTTTTAGCTAATAATCAACAAAACAGGTTCGAACTTCGTCCAATAGGGGGGGAAGTTCCCGAGAACCCTTTGTTTATAAGTATTTCATAAATAAGACATAAACTATTGACAACATTCTTAAATTCTATATAATTAAATCATAAACGCCCCAGCCAGCCTAGTGTTCGCTGGGGTTATAATTTATGAAAACGATATTATTCATAGATGGTCGTAATTTGATTAGTAAAATGAAATTTGTTCTTGATCCTAATAGGAATAAGAATATTGATTTTACTATTTATAATTTCAAAGGACTTTTTGATAAGGTTTTGTCCAAGATAGAAGTTGATAGGAGGATATTTTATTTTGGAGGACTTATTATAGATAAAAGAACAGAAAAGAAGTCAATTGAATTGATAGAGAAGCAAAGACGATTAAAGACTTCCTTAGAAAAACAAGAATTCGAGGTCATTTATGCGGGTCGCATTAGAGGCCATAAAGAAAATTGCCCCAAGGGACATAATTTTCTGTCTTTTAAGGAAAAAGGTGTAGATGTTAGGATCGCAGTAGATATGATAGGAATGGCTCATAATAAAGAATTGAAATTGGCTATTATAGCCAGTTCTGATTCGGATTTACAGCCAGCCATTAAAGAATTAGAAAATAATAGTATTGAAAGGATTTATCTTGGTTTTGAAGATTCTCCTAATAAAGGATTAACTTATACTACAAATCGTACTATCCTTATAAGAAACTCAGAGTTAGAAGAATTCTTTGGTAAAAAGTTAATTTGATATTCATCTAAAACAGGTTCGAACTTCGTCCAACAGGGGGACCTATCTTAGACCGCTTTGTTTGCAAGGCCTCACAGAAGGGGTATATCTAATGTTCGAACCGATAATGTTTTCTGGTATAATGAATTTATGAAAATATTTAATGAAAAAATATGGAGAAGGCATACAAATCCTTTAAGTGGTTGGACTCGAGTAATTGCATTCTTACTAATTCCTATACCAATTTGGACTCAAAACTGGTATCTACTTGTGGGCTTGTTAGTCTTTTTCGCAGTTAATCCAATACTTTTCCCTGAGCCAAAAAATAAAGATAATTGGATGAGTAAATCCATACAAGGGGAAGAATTGTGGACTAAAAAAGGAGTTTTACAAAAAGATTTTCCCACAATATTGAATCTCTTTAATGGACTTTTCTTTTTTATACTAATTTATGCTGCATATAACAATCTTTTAGAAATAACGATATTTTCAACAATATTATCGAGCGTATTCAAACTTTGGTATCTAGATAGAATGGTTTTATACTACGAAAATAAAAAATCTTATTAATTAGAATTATCTTGATTTTTATTTAATATTCAAGTAAAACAGGTTCGAACGTCGTCCAACAGGGGAATCCGTTTTAGATCTCTTTATTTGTATGGGCCACAGAGAGTATATCTCATGAAGGGAGGGGAGTTAAGTTTGACAAAGAGTTTTAATAACATATAATTGATATATGGATAAAGACTACAGTGAATTAATTGAATATTTAGATAAAAAGTTTGCCAACATTGAAAAAGATATTAATATTCTTCAAACAGGGCAAACCATTCTTCAAACAGGGCAAACTAATCTTCAGATTAAGATTTTAGAAAATGCATCTGAAATTAAGAAAAATAGAGAATTAATGGCAACAAAAGTAGAGGTTAATACATTAGTAGATGCAGTGGACGCTTATATGAAACAAGGAGATGAATATCGTCAAGAAGTTGTGATGTTAGGGAATAAAGTGGATAGACATGAAAAATGGTTAGAAGCGATTGCTAAGAAGTTGGATTTAAAATTAGAATACTAAATATATATTATTTTATAACGCTATCCTAGCGTTTTTTATTTTGATAAGCTATAAAACAGGTTTGAAATTTGTCCAAAGGGGGAGCCATATTTGACAAGTAATTTTGATAATATATAGTAAAGATAAAGATATGGATAAAGATATAGTGAGCTAATTGAACATCTAGATGGAAAATTTTCAGATATTAATGGAGAGTTTTTGACTATTAAAAAATCACTAGTAAATATAGAAGGAAGATTAACTAGTATAGATGAAAAAAAAGCAGATAAATCTGATACAAATAATTTGATGTCAGCAGTAGACTCCTACGCAAAGAGAGCAGATACTTATTTTTAAGAAATGGTTATGTTGAGCCATAAGGTTGATAGACATGAAAAATGGTTCGAAGCGATTGCTAAGAAGTTGGATCTGAAATTAGAATATTAAAATAGAATTATCCCTTTTCGGTAGCGTTTTTAACGCTTTTTATTTTTATAAATCAGATAAGACAGGTTCGAACTTTATTTAATAGAAAGAGCCTTATTTGACAAAGAAGACATATAAAAATATAATAAGCATATGTTAGATCAAGAAGATATTAAAAAACTAGCAGGAGTACTAGCTACCAAGGAAGACGTAAAAGAAATAAAAGAAGACGTTAATGGGTTGAGAGAATCTATTCAATCTTTAACAACCTCTGTGGATAGCTTAGTTAAGGCTATTTCTGATTTAAAAACAGAATATATAAGCATTACATCTCAGATAGACAGACATGAGAAATGGTTCGAAACGATTGCTAAGAAGTTGGATCTGAAATTAGAATATTAAATATATATTATTTTATAACGCTATCCTAGCGTTTTTTTTATTTCTAAGACAGACTCGAACTTTGTTCAACAGGGAGATCCGTTTCAGATGCTTTATTTGTAAGGATTAATAGAAAGCATATTTTTTATTCGGTTTATTAAGACTTTTTGGTATACTTAATATAAATCTTATTATATATTATGAAATTTAATTATTTAACCCATTCAATTATTCTGATTGGTCTTGCAGCTCTATTCTTTTTCCCAGAACCAGAAACAAATTTTCTTGCTTATGTTAGCACAGCATTATTTTTCATAATGTTGACAATACTTTCAATAATTTGGAAAAAAAGAACAAAGAAAAATAAATCTAAAATTTAGAATAAAATTATTTTTTATTTTTGTTTAAAACAGGGTTAAACTTTGTTTGATAAATAGATATATTAAATTCTAGAAAATCAAAATAGCTTTATTTTTAATTGATATTAAGTTAAAATATATTTGTATTAATTATTTAAAATTATGAAATATTTACAAATTATAATATTAGTCATCGTAATCGTTTTAATTTTCATTTTCGGTAACAAATTATTAAATAAAAAAGAAATGGAAGATCCAGTAGAAAAACCCACAGAAGATGTTGTAGAATTAAAAATAGAAACTTTAGTCTCAGGAGAAGGCGCTGAAGCAAAAATTGGTGATACATTATCAGTAATGTATAAAGGAACACTATTAAGCGGAGAACAATTTGATTCTAGCTATGATAGAGGAACTCCTTTTGATGTAACTTTGGGTCAAGGGATGGTAATCCAAGGCTG
>Ga0207997_1001164_pt1 | contig 13675 bp, 14 predicted proteins | sample AntAceMetag02UKN_FD_184777 | JGI IMG/M metagenome (GOLD analysis project Ga0207997, IMG submission 184777) | Saline lake microbial communities from Ace Lake, Antarctica - Antarctic Ace Lake Metagenome 02UKN (SPAdes) (version 2) | ecosystem: Environmental > Aquatic > Non-marine Saline and...
TTTAAGACTATTATATTCAAATGTTCCATCATTATATATTGTTTGTCTAATAACAGAAGAATTAGTACCATCTGGAGTTGTAGCAAACTCTAATTTTGTTGGCATATCCTCTGTTCCAGCAGTTCCATCAAGTTTTGCGAATATACTAGCACCATTTCTATACGCACCACCAGAACCCTCTGTGCCGTCATATCCAGAAAAAACAATACCACCAAGCACATCGTCGGCAGGGATAATTGTTTTTGCTGCACCAGTTCCACCAGACCTTTCAAATATAAATAATGGATTTCCATCAACTCTATTATGTTCAAGCATAATATCCGCATCATCATCAGATTGTATGTGAAATATCTCATCAGGACTATCAGTTCCAATTCCTACTTTGCCATCACTCTTTACTGCAAATTTACTATCAGCACCATTCATTAAATCCATTAAGTAAACATCATTCCAACCAGTTGTGTCTGTTTCTGTTAAAATTCCTTTAATCATTCTGTAAGTATCAGTTCCACCAGCTGCACTGCTATCATTTAATGATTGACTAATACCAATTCCAAAGTCATCAGTCCCACCAGAAGTCAAAGTTGTTGGTGTTACTTGAGCTTTTAAACCTGCAAGAGTTAAAGCATTGCTTGAACTTGCACCTACTGTTAAAGCTCCATTACCATATAAATTACCATCTTTATCAATATACGATTTTAGGCTAGTAACTACATCACTATAAAATTCTATAATTCTATCTCCTGCTGTTGTTAATTCAGTTGCATTACCTATCCTAACTGCCACACCTGAACCATCACTAGCATCTTGCCCGAATATATTTAATGGTATAGAGTTCCTTGCTACGAAGTTATTTGTTTTAATTTGGTCGTTTGCAAATATCGCCGCAAAAGTTCCGTTTGAAGTAAATCCAATTTCACCAGAGCCAACACGATATAACCCTGTATCTGTATCATCTGTAAACACCATAGCTGGGTCTGTATAACTTCCATCTGATAAAAAGATTTGGTCTGTAAAAATGTTTGTTCCTACAATAGTTGGAAGAAATGCTGAACCATTTACTGTTAAATCTTGGAGTGTAGTTGTTCCAGTTACATAAAGGTCACCAGTAGTAGTAGCCATTATATTTACTAGAAGATTGTCAGTTATCATATTAGTAGTAGAAACAGTGTCAGCTACTAAAGTTGCATTGTTTAAATCCACAACTTCTATATCGTCTTGGAATTTGGATTTTATAATTCCACCTTCTTCTATTTTATCATTACCAGAGTTATGTGTTGATTTGCCTAATTCTATTGATTTATCTTCTATATTTTGTTTATTACAACCTGCTCCCATTAAAATAATTATGGAGAAGACCGTAAATAATGAGAGTATTTTTTTCATAATTTTATTAATTAATAATCAGTTCTTGCAACTGCATACACATAAAATGTACCTGTTGTATAATTTGTTAAAATTGGCATTGTCCATGATGTAATATCCACATTTAATCTATAGGATTTATGTATATCTGTACCAGAAACTACTATACCAGTATCTCCGTCATAAGAAGTGCCATTCATTTCATCTACTACTTCTAAATTAGTCCACTGATTAGTTATTGTTGAAGTAGTTGTTGGATCAGTTGGTGTATCTAGTGAAGTTCCTGTAAATTTTAAAGTACCTTCTGCATCATCTGTAGTTTCAACTATAAAACCTATATAAACATAATCTTTTGAAAATAATGCTTGTGGTAATGTTGAAGATGTTGTTGTCGCTGTGACAGCATCCATTAAAGGAATTATGTCAACAAAAGTTCCATAACCGAGATTAGAACTAGGATTATTCTCTACAATTTTTTCTTTAGCTACGTCTTCCACTGTATTATAAATGTTATAACCAGTAGTTAATAAAATACCAGCTATAATAATTAATGCTCCGTATTTTATATAATCTAATATTTTATTCATATCTAATTATTTATTTAATTTAAGTCAAGTAAATTCACCCCACCCCCTCTCCTCTCACGAGAGAGAAAGAGAGAGGGAGTAAAATAAGTTACTTTAGAATTTGCTTGTTAAGATCTTTTTCAGATAATACAGTTTTAGTGTTATCTGCTAATGTAAGTTCAACATAATTTCTACCATTAATCAGTTTGTTTTTTGCTGAAACTATAACAGTTGTACCTATCCTATATCCTGCTAAAGGATCTTTTGGTGTTTTTTTAACACCTGCTTTTTCCTCTTTTTTTTCAACTTTTTTTATTTCTTCTTTAACTTGTGCTTTTTCAACTTCTACTTTTTTTTCTAAATCTTTAGCTTCTTTTATTTCCTCTTGGGTTTTTAAAAGTAAGACTTCTAATTCAGATTTTTTAGCAGTAGCTTCAAAATCTACATCAAGTTTTTTTAACTTTTTTTTAAGTTCGCTTATATTCATAATATTATATTATTTATTAAGCTGCAGCTACAGCACCACCACCTAGAGTAGCAGCATCACCGATTGTTCCAGCATTTAAACTATAAGCAACAGCATCACAGAATAAAGTAGCATTGTATGAATTACATGCGTTATCAAATAATAGATAACCAGAAGTACCAGCATTAATAGTACCAGCAGCCATAGCTCCTCCAGCAGTTGCACCATTACCTAAACTAGCACTTATAAAGTTACAATTCTGGAAAGAAATCCAACCAATATATCCATCTGTTTCAGTTACCTGACAGCAAGGAGAATCAGTCTTAGTTGTATATTGTATAATATTACAATTCACAAAATAACTATATCTTGCGTATGCGCCATTAGACTTCTTTATATGTAATGGAGCTTGAGCTGAGACATTATGTAGAACTGTTGAATTACCAATTTGACAATCTTCATAATGACAAGTATCTCCAGCAAATAACAAACCTTGTGTAACAGTTGTAAGAAGACTATTTACTTCCATTTCACAATTTTTCACATAAGTTCCTTCACCTTCATCAATAAGACCACTTGTTTGAGCTGCATTTGTACCTTGTTGAATGATTTTAATATTTCTATAAGTATTTCTTGTTCCAGTGTTTTTAATTACTGCAACACTAGCGGCAACATCTGTCGCGGGGGTAGAGATTTTAGTTCCTTGTGAATTTAATCTTCCGCCACCATCCATACCAATAAAATGAACTCTGTTTTTTGCAACAGTAAGCATTGCCGCGCTGTGAGAAGAATCAGCATCAAGCAAAATAACATCATTATTGTTTGATGTTACTGCTGCGTATGCTAATGCAAGTGTGTTGTGGAATCTTACTACTCCGTTTGGATCTAATTTTATTATCTCTGTCATTCTATTGTAATTTTCTTCGCCAGCATCTGTTTCTGACATAACTACAAAAATACGACCAAAAGTTGGAATTATAGAACTTACCATGTTTATAATTGCTTGGCCGTATCCTGAATTTGGTGTATACATATTTTTTTATATTATTCTTATAATATGCCACCTGCCAACCGGGTTCCACTATGTGGATTTCCCCATATCTAAGAAGTGATTAAAGTTGTTTGTTGCGATTAGCTAGTAGGACAACTCATTACGATACCACGAGCTGATAATACAGTTTGGCCCATTGAGCCACGAACACCATATTTCCAATCGTCGTTTGAGAAGTCTTCACCATTGTTGCCTGTACCCGGAGTTTTCATATTTGGTTTTTCGAAAACGCCGTAGTAAGCTTGCCATGAGTTATTTGGGGATCCGTAACAAGCTGCTAAACCATACCAACGTTTTTTAGTTATGTCACGCGCACTAGTTGCAGTTGTTGCAAGATATGGAATTTCAACGTGCATATACTTACCTTTGTAAGTATTCATAACACCAGCTTGAGCTGCGTCAACGTCAGCAGTTGAATTTAGAACTTGTTTAATATCTCTACATAAACTAGGTTCATCAGTAGAAAATATTTTGTTTGGTTTAAGAACACGTCTTTCGCCAAAGTTTGAAAGTATATCTGTTACGAATAAACTTTCTACAGCTTCTAACGCACCTTGTGAGAAAGCTGGGTCACCATTCACACGATTCCTATAAGTTTCACTTGAATGTGCTAATGTATGAGCGCTGTAAGCAAGTGCTAAAGCGTCACCTGTTGAAACATCAATTGCTTCACCATCAAGATCTGTATATTCAGTTGATGTAGCAAATGATAATACGTGAGATAGATTTAACTCGAATCTTTGTGGTATAAAGTGATTCATGCTATATAAATCAGCTTTTACTTGACCAGCATATTGTTGTGAATATCTACGATATTCCCATGATACATTGATTTCCATTGCATAACGATAAGCTTGCATTGTTTTATTGTATCCAACACCTGATTTAGCTTTTTGTGAATTTTCACCTTGTCTTTTCAATTTAGCAAAAGTTTCTACATCTACTTCGTCATAACGTTTTGTATCACTGCCCCAGCTTGACAAGTCTTCATAAATGAATAGTTGTGCTGCTGCTGGCATGATCATTTCTTTTTGATGAGAAAATTGTTTGATTGTAAGATCTGAAAATTCAGGTAAGGTTGCAGTGTTTAACCATGTTGCAAAATTTCCTGACATATTTTTTAGATTTTAATAATTAATAAGTGGCTTATTTAAAGTTAGGTAAGTTGAAAGCAAATCTGCCTTTTGTAGTTGAGATAAATTTATCAACCACTAATACATCTGTACTAGAAGCTGCTCTATTTACACTTTCTGCATTAGTAAGATCAACTAATAAACCTTCGTCTGCTTGTACCAATGTTCCATCAACATTATCACATTCCATTAAGGATGCTTTGTTGCGAGGAATCATTACTGGTATACGAGTATTACTTGCGTAGTCAGAATCTGTAGAAGCTACTGTTTTCATACCAATACCTAATAGTATAGTATCGTCTGCGTCTGCTGGTTCAATTGGATCACCACCTGTACCATTTGATTCGAAAGCTACTAAATTGTTTGCTGTAAAAGCAGTTGAAGCAACTTTGCGAAAATATTTTAAGTCCCAATCTCCAGAAGCTGGGTAAAACATAATTTTTTATTTAATGAATAAGAAAAAAAGATACACTTTTTTGAGTATCCCCTAGGGTTTTTAAACGTGGTGTCTGCCACGAAAGGTGATAGGTTGCTAACAAGGCTTCCCACCCGATAATTAATTGTTGGTTTACGACCCCAACAAGGTGTAGTAGTGCTAACTAAAATTAATTAGCACTGTACATCTTTTTGGAAAATGTAATATGTATGAAAAATATGAAAATAAATAACCTCTATTTAAATTGTAGCATATTATCAATATCGTGTAAAGTAATTTTTGTAATGCTATCAACACCCCAAGCTTTTTGCTCTGCAATTTTAAATGCAAACTCAATACTGTTGTTACAATATGACTTTACTAAGTCAAGAACTCCTTGCACAATTGAGAATGTATATGTAACTTCTGGTACAGTTAAATTCTTTTCCTTAAGCATTATATTAATCTCTCTTTGTATAGGACCAAATACTTCTTGCTCTTCTGCATGAGACATATTTTCTTTTGGTTTAATTTGACCTCTAGCAATAATATCAAATATAATCGGAACAAGAGGTTCACATTTTATATTTCTATCGTCTTTAATGCTCTCTTCTTCTTTCTTTAACTGTTCGTCCATTTTTTGTTGTTTAGTTTTTTTTGACATAAATTTTTATTAATTAATAGCTGATTCATCTAAAATAATTTCTGTTTCATCTGGTAATTTAACAGTATATTCACGATGAACACTTTTTACTATAAGTGGTACTTTTTTATCTGTTTCATAAGTTCTGTAATTATCGTAATCAACTTTTATAGCGTATACAGATCCTAAACTTTCTTCATGTGGTGTCTCTTTTATACCAACAATTTCAGCTTTAATTTGTTTACCAGATTCGTTAAAATCTACAAATTCTACTTCAACTTTTTTACCACCTTCAATTATAACTTCCATAATTAAAGTTTTGCTACCATCAATATTGCGTCTATCAAATGATTTACCATAACCTATAACAACCTTGTCTTCACCTTTAACTTCTACCATTCTTACACGACAAGTTTTGTTTTTAAGTTGCACTGGTTTGCGTACATTTGTACCTTCGATAGAATCAAGTCTTTCCATGATATTTGCAAGCGTTAGTTTATCTATTAACACTTTATCCTCATCACTTTCAGGTGTTGGAGCTGGTTCTGTTTTACCTGTTAAATCTTTTGGTTCTACATTTAGCTCTTCTTCAAGAGGTGTTTTTTGTTCCTCTTTATTATTATTGTTTTTTGACATATATTTTTATTTATTTTTTTTCAACTTTATTAAATGAATTTTCACCAAACATTTCGTCAGCTAATCTTTTCCCATCAGGAGTGTTAGCAAAACTATCTTTATCATCTCTGATAAGATTTGGTACACCATTATTAATTGTTGTTTTTACATTAGAGCCAGCAGTATCCGGATTAGCTAATTTTTCTGCTTCTCCTATATATTTATCAACACTCTCAATATCCAACTCTTCACCAGCTGATAATTTATCATAATAATGTTCAACAACTTTGCGTTGTTCATCATCAAACTTTTTAAGTAGTGTAGATTTTCTATTATCTAACAATTCAGACCTTGCAGCTTTCCTTGATTCTGATTGGATTTCTTCCATTGTTATTGATTCAGTCTGTTCTTTTACAGCACCATCTTCACTAATTTCTTTACCTTCAGCTTTAAGAGCTTCTTTTAACTTCTTATTAGAATCACGAAGTTCCTTCCAATTTTTATTAGTAGGGTTAGCTTCTTCTTCTGCTTTTGCTGCTTCAAACTCTGTGACTTTTGTTTGGAGTTCCTCGTTGACTTCGGCTTTGGCTTTGAATTCTGCTATCTCTTCGTCTGTTGGTACCTCTATCTCTGTACCATCCTCTAGTGTAAGCTTACGCATACGGTTATTAATTATCCCTACATAGCGATTTGCAAGCTCGCTAGCGGCTGAACGGGTTTTTAAAAAAACCAGCCTATTGTTTTTGTGGTGGTGATATGCTTTCAAACTCCTCTACAAGTAGTTCTATTCCATTAATAGTCATTTGTGCGTCTCTGACTGTATCTAGCCCATCAGAAGGGTTGTGTGTCTTCAAGCATGATTGTGTAACACTCGCTATTATCTTATCTTTTACATTATTGAATGTTTTTGAATCTAAAATATGTTGTGCATCATTATAATATAATTCTCGGTTTTGAAATGATAATTCACTTTCATTAAACCATTCAATTTTATCTTTTAAAACACATTCAATAACAGTCCTAGGATCTTTAATCTTTAAAATGATTGCTTTGTTTAATTCAAGTAATTCTTTTTTTTCAGACCTTAATTTCTCCAATTCTTTTTCTTGAAGTTTTTTTGTTTTGAAATATTTTTTAATTTTTGCAAGCATGGGAATCATTGTTTTTAAACATTCGCTTCAAGGGCCATTGTATTACGTTGACCAGATTCTTCACCTTTTCTAAGTCCTCTTGACACTTGTTTTCCAAGGCCACCTTCCATACCCATTTTATCAATTTCACCTAATAGTTTTTCTGAATCTTTTTGCACTTGTTCTCCACCCTCTGCTCCTAGTTGTTCTTGTGGTGCAGGAACATTAAACCAATCTTTAGCTTTCCACTTTCTTTCAAATTCATCAGTAACAACATCAGGGTTTACAGGTTTACCTGTAATCTTCATAATTTCAGCAGACTGACCAAGTTGCTCTGTAAATGTTACTTTGTCAAGAGCATTACCTTCTTTGTCTTTCATTGTGACTACAACATACCAGAAGATAGGAAACTTGTTTATTAATTTTGTATTTATAAATTTAATACGAACGTTATTCCCTCTCTTTGCCTCTTCTTCTTCATAATCATAAAGTTCTCTTTCTTGCTCTGGATTAAGATTCTCGTCAGTAAAGTTAACAATCTTTTTTCCTTTGCGATTATTACCAAAGGTTGCACCTTCAATAGTAAACGAACGATAAACATTTTGCACTTCTTTTGTAAGCTCATCATATTTACGTCTTTGTGGTTTGGTGTAATTTTCTAAAATATTATAAACTCTCATCTCTGTCAAATCGCGCTTTGCTTTCATCCATGCAGCAACAGTGTAACCTAATTGTTTAATAAATTGTTTTTGCATTGTTAAAACTTCAGTAGCAGACATTTCGCGTGAGCCTTGTAGACCTTGTGAGATATTTGGAGTACCAATAAATTCTTCTGTTTTTTGTTCGATTAATTTATACATATTGAACTCACTGCCGGTAACACCATCGTGATCAATAAGTTTTTCAAAATCATTCTTCCTTAAACCTTGCGTAATTGCAGATGGGTCCCAAATAGTTTTAGCATAAATTTTCCCGCCTTTAGAAACAGCCAAAGGTGGTTCGAGTGCTTGTTGAAATTTACGTATAAGCATCCTGATAGTTTCATTTTGAAATCCTTGCATGTATTTTGCCATTGATGTAAAAGGACGACCAGCAAGAAAGTTCCTAGACATTGATTTTGGAATATAAGCTCTTACATCATATTTATTATATGACCAAGGTAGCTTTGTTTTTGGTGGTAACATCGGTACGCCATTTGCATAAATTTGGTATTCATCATCTGGTAAAGATTCGTAAATTATAATCTCAACTTCACCATCAATAAGTTCGCCAAAATTATATGAAAAAGCACCTGATAAATATATATCACGTTTTGCATTGCTTGTTTGTACATGTTTAAAATTGTCGTATTTACCTAAAAAGGATTTAGCCTTTTCGTAATTCACTCTGTTGTATAAACAAATGTAAGGTTGATCATCCCATTTATAAGCAGGTAATGTCCAGTCGCCCGGGAATACTTGTAAACCTGACATTAATTCTTTCATTGCCATTTGCACTTTCTTTTGCCCGCGTTTATAAGTGCGCTCTACAAAGTTCTCACGAACATAAACAATTCTTTGAGATAACAACTCATCTAAAAATTCTTCCCAAAAATCATCATCTTTTTCAATTTGATTTGTTCTATCAACAACTGAACTCATATCTTCACCAAGGTCCATGATTTCCAAGTCATCTTGGTCGTGCGCCCTTATCTCTTGAGATAGGTTCATTGTAAGTAATTCATTTTTAATTGTATCTAATTTCTTTTCAGCTGTACCTGTATTAATTCTAACCTCTGTTTCATTGGCCTTTGGAGTTAGAAAAGTGTTTTTTAAATTTTCATTAGTAGCGTAATCTTCATCAAAGATCATGCCGTCATAGTATTTATATCTTTGTTGCTTTAAGTTCTTTGCTCTTTCCAATCTTTCAAGAATTTGTTTATGTTGTCTAAAAGCTTCTGGCTCCATGATAAGTTCAGCAACCTCCATCATTTTATCTAAATTCTGAACGCCAATAGCATCATTCTTATTTAAAATTGTGCTATAGGTTTCTTTTGCCATAAAATTATTTATTATCTTTTATTTGTCCTTTGATTGGCATGTCTGGTATTCCCATATTCTCATCTAAAATAAAAACAGTTTGCGAATAACAAACTTTACATTTATAATCAGGGTAATTTGTTTGAGCATAACAAACAGGACATTCCGCTGTTTTAGGAAGATTTAATTCTGAGGGAATTTTAACTTCTATCTCTTTGTATTTCATAATTATAAAAGTTTACCAACAGAGGTTAAGTAGTGGTCGATTACCACTTAACCCCATGCTTGTTGTTGATAATAATATGCGATCATCTAGGTAACTCTATTATAGCACATTTTTTAAATACCCGCAAATGGATCAAAACTTTGTTTCTCATTAGGGTGACTATCATTGTAATGTTTATTTATAGTGGGGTCAGTTTTAAGATTAATTGTTTCAATAGTAGTGGATGTAACTTCAACGTACGCCCTGCCTTGATAAGCAATCGCTAGAGCTGTTAAAAGGTCAAAGTGATTAGAAGCATCAGGATCAGCTTTAACTGCAAGGAGTGAATCCCTGTTATACATTCTCATCTCGTAAATAATCGGAGCTGAAGGTATCTCAATTAATCCTTCGTTCACTGCTGTTGACAAATCAAAAAACATTCTTGGTTTTGTGCTTAAATTAGTATGCCAACCAAGTCTTTCTGTTACTGTTGTATCTTCTTTATCATACTTTTCTTCCTTATAAATAAGTTCAGGTGGGTAGATCTCTTTTAATTTTGAAAGTGTAGAGTGTCCTGTATTATTCCTTTCAACCATAACTACTGCATACCCATAGGCCCGTGCTTGATTCTTTATCTCATACGCGAGCATATCAGGTGGTATAAAGTTATTTTTGTATGTAGCCACAACCTTAGGTGTCTTTGGTGTTAAGTCAAGTATAACGATAGCTGAATGGTCTTTCCCTACACCTTCAGATGGATCAGCTGCTACAATGTAAGTATGGTTAACCTTTGGGTCTTCATAAAAATTCCAATCACCAACAACATTAGGAGTAGTTTCATACAATCTTTGGTCTTCAAGTTTCATTGCATCAAATAACTTTGATCCAGAATGTATAAAAGCTTCCTCAACAGTTGTTGGATATTCCTGTAATAATTTATTCCATTTAGAACCTGACTTTACATATTTAGCATACCAATAAGATAATTCCAAATCAGTAATAGGTTTATATAAAGATGGTTTTAATTTTGCTTTTTCATTGTGCTTTGCTTGATAATCTAAAAAGTTTTTAGGCATGTCTGTAATAACTTCCTTAATCTTATCAATCTCATCCCTGTCCCATTGCCAATTATAAAAGAAAGCTTTGTATTCAAAATCCTTAAACTTATAGTTAGGATCTTTACTTTTCTCATAAGCCTTCCAAAACATATCGTGAAAACTTCCAGTATCTCCTTCGGCAGTAGATTCAATAGTAAGCCAACCACTAGGAGTAAGCGCATTAACAGTACCTGAAAGTATCTCGTCTGCTTTCGCAGGGTACTTTGCACAAATTTTACCAAACTCTGATATGTGTATTTGATTGTAACGGCCACCACGACCAGACGCTTTTACCTCAATGGTGGAAAAAGTATCGTCACCAAACTCCATTTTTAAAGTATTAGCATTGCTAATATCAATATTCCATAAACGCTGTATATCTTTTAAATGTCTCCATGCCAACATTATCAATTCATCAAAAACTTTCTTAGCACTTGGCTCATCATACGAAACAAACAAGGAATTATAGTTCCTTGTAAATAAAGTATTGTCTAGAGAATCAAGACCTGAAAGGGTAGTGAATCCGATTCTACGTGATTTTAGTATTATGCTGTTTTTATGTCTGTATTTTAAAAAGTGTGCTTGAGCAGTATTGGGTTTAAAAGTAACAAGTTCAGTGAACTTGTCCACGATCTTATATAGATTAGACATTCTCCAAGATTTATCCTTCAACCTAGGATCAGAAGCACGCGACACTGTGCTTTGCTTTGTACTGTCTTCTACTATTGCCATAGAATTATGAAGTTTCTCCTTTAATAATATCACCTTTTTGTTCTAGGTCATCTAATATATCTGAAATCTTTTTATCTGAATGAGTAACTTCTGTTTTATCAATCCAATCATCATTATTCTTTAGCCAAAAAATAAGACCAATCGGTGGTCTCCCTGATATTAACATCCTTTCTACATACTCTATAATAATAAGTTTCGCTTGGTCCATTGCAGCTTGCATTTTGGGGTTACTAGAACAAAAATACATTAAATCTTTACGGGTGGTACCTAACGTCAAGGCGAGGCCGGTCATAGTAGGAAGGGTATTTTGTATCTTGCATAATTCAAAGTAGTCTGAAACCACAGCAAATAGCTCTTCAGGAGATGATATATCTGGCTGATCTTTGACTGGTATCATTAAAGATAGTTCATTTAATTCTGCGGGTGATTTTTTGTTATACATATTTTGCATTGTGTTTATTGTATTATAGCACACTATACTATTTAAGTAAACTAGGGGGTCCTTTTAGGGGCATATCTGGGAAATGGGTAAGGAGAAATATAAATTAAATTGAAAAGACCCCCCACCCCCCGACCTATATATATAGTTTAGAGTGTTATTTTTACTGTCGTGTGTGGTATGTGGTGAATGTTATACACTGTATACCTTGTTTGATTAGAATGGCTAAAGTTAGCTTAAAAGAGGAATAGCGTTTTTTTCGTGTTCGCTTAACCATTGTTAAACGAGGCAGTGATGATGTAAAAAATGCCTAAAGTTAGCACTGTATTAGGTTAACGTCGTTTAATAGTTATTAAGCGACCCAACCTAAAGCGACATAGTTATCCGGCGTATAACTCCAAAATCTTACCTATAAAATCCCGTGCTTTCTTTTAGGCGTCGTGCTAGAGATATATTAAGAACTTTTACCATTAAACCTAAAAAATGATTTGGCTAAAACAGGTATAGTTCTGTAGTGAATGAGCTAGGGTAATGACTTTTGAAAAAAAACCTAAAACTATTATAGAAATATAGTAATTTAGAACACCTATTATTTTACTATTTCTATAATATATAAATTAATTTTTTAGATAGTATAGTTTATGTAATTAATTAAAATATAATTACACTAAGTTAAGCAAAAAATATACTGTTTTAAACTATACTAAAAGCAAAACTATACTCACAAGCTAGACCAAACACCCGTGTTTAAACAAAAACAAACAGTATATATAATAACATTAGTTATCATAGTCAATAAATAATACTCAAAATATTACACAATCATTAAGGATAGGCAGTGAGTATGTTTTCAAAATATCCAAAAAATACACGGGTAACTACCCCTAAAACGCGTTTACTGAGACCATACAACATAGAACACTATGTTACTTAAAACTAATTATGCCGTTATTGGCAAAAAAACGAGGCTCAAAATTGAGTTTTAAGACCCCTATAATATTATAACAGTGTATTTATACCTCTTAACAGCATTATAATGCTATTAAGAACTATATATCCACCACTATATATAATTATATCCACTATTATATCCACCACTATATATAATTATATCCACTATTATATCCACTACTATATATACTTATCCACTTATTGATTAAGTTATCCAAAAAGTTATCCACTTTTAAAGGTATAGTGCTATTGACAACTATAGTTTTGTATGTTATAATAAATACATACAATTTAACAATATAAAATGTTAAATATCTACATTAATATTAGTAGCAGGATAACAAAAAGAAAACAAGTTTTTCAAGTGTTATCTAGCTACTGATAAAGATGTAAAATATACAAGGCGAATACTATACATATAATTAAACTAACCAAAACAATATGTTTGATACATCAAAAAACCCAAAGCAAAACAATGAGCAATTATGCGAGCTAATGATACAAACTATAGTCAACGCGGATTTAAGAGTTAGCTATACATTTTTTAGAGAACTAGCCGAAAGATATAAAATTGTAGACTTCCAAACCACACCAACCACACCAAAAGAAGATCAATTAATAATAAATATTTAATAATAAAACTATGTTAAATACAAAAATCATACAAGCACTCAAACCTATAATATCAACAAACGATATAGGAGGTTTACATGTTATAGAAGTTAAAAACAATACTTATACCGCAACAGACAGTTGGAAATTATTGCAAGTTATCACAGATAATGAAGAAGAAAAAGAAAACATATTATACAATCCCAAAACACTTGAAAGACAAGATATTGTTATAGT
>Ga0207997_1001166_pt1 | contig 13671 bp, 21 predicted proteins | sample AntAceMetag02UKN_FD_184777 | JGI IMG/M metagenome (GOLD analysis project Ga0207997, IMG submission 184777) | Saline lake microbial communities from Ace Lake, Antarctica - Antarctic Ace Lake Metagenome 02UKN (SPAdes) (version 2) | ecosystem: Environmental > Aquatic > Non-marine Saline and...
ATATTCAAAATTAAAATGAAAACAAATTCATTTAGAGAAGAATTACCGAAATTTGCTCAAATTAATCAAGAAAATGCTAAAGCAGCTTTTGAGTTTTATAAAAGAATTTGAAAACAAAAGGAAAATTTATCTTCTATCTTTTTTAATGAAAAAGACAAATAAAAAAACAGATTTCGAAAAAGATAATCTAGCAAGCATTGAATTCTTAGAAGATAGTGAAAAGTATTTTAGAAAAGACATTAATCTCTTTGCAATCAGAAACTAATCCAAACCCTTAAAAACTTGTTCTGCAAAATAATTCTATGACTAATCAAGATATACAAGAAATAAATGTGGGTGTTGTCGGACATATTGACCATGGAAAAACAACCTTACTTAGTCAATTAACTGGAAAATTTGCAGACACACATTCTGAAGAATTAAAAAGAGGAATTACAATAAAACTAGGTTACGCTGAATTAACAATTTATGAAGATAAAGGAATTTTTAATATAAAAAGCGGAAAACCAGTAAGATATGTAAGTTTTATTGATGCCCCTGGACATGAAATGCTTATGGCAACAATGCTTTCAGGAGCAGCTACAATTGACGCTGCAATTCTTGTTATTGCTGCAAATGAAGGTATTAAACCTCAAACAAGGGAACATTTAATGGCCTTGCAAGCAAAAAAAATTAAAAACATCATAATTGTACAAAATAAAATTGATTTAACATCAAAAGAACAAGCTCAAAAAAATTACAAAGAAATTAAAGAATTTATTAAAAATACTATTGCAGAAAAAGCACCAATAATCCCTATTTCTGCTCAACAAGGAATAAACATAGAACAATTACTAAAAACTTTATCAGAAATCCCTATTCCTAAACGAAATGAAAAAGACAAACCAATTTTTTTAGTTGCAAGAAGTTTTGATATTAACAGACCAGGTACAAAAGTACAAACCCTTAAAGGAGGAGTTCTTGGAGGAATTTTAAAACAAGGAAAACTAAAAGTAGGCGATGAAATAGAAATAAAACCAGGATTAAGTGAAAAAAAGAATAATCAATATACTTACATTCCATTAAAAACAAAAATACTTTCAATACATAAAGGGAAGAATTCTATAAAAGAGGTTTTACCTGGAGCAAGCATTTCAATTGAAACAGAATTGGACCCATATCTAACAAAAACAGATTCATTAACTGGATGTGTTGTTTCAACATCTGGAATTTTACCAGAAATAACAGAAAAAGTAAAAATCAAAGCAGAATTCTTTAAAGAAATATTTGGTCAAGAAGGCCATAAAAAAGTAGAGGAAATAAAGACAAAAGAAATGCTTATGTTAAGTGTTAATACTACAATTACAGTAGGAATTGTAGAAAAGATAAGTAAAGATGAAATTGAATTTAGTTTAAATATCCCCATAATTGCATTAAAAGGAGATAATGTTGGTATTGCAAGAAGAGTCGAAGGTCATTGGAGGTTGATTGGATATGGTGAGATAATTTAATTCTAATATAGTAAGATATATAAAATAAAAAATTAATATTTTAATAGAAAATGACATTTAAACCACACATGCAATTTATGAAAGTAATAGATTTCAATAATAAAAAAAAACCATTTTATGCAATATCTTATTCCCTTGAAGAAAATCACATAACAGGATGCCCTCTTCCAGAAGACAAAGATGAAAGATTAGATGAAATCTATAGAAGAATAAGTCCAAAGCTAAATGGGAGAAAAGTAGAAATAGATATTCTTAAACCAAGCAAAGATTATATTGAAGCAGGGTTAACAAATATGAGCATGGGATTAAAAATTCATCTTAAAAACAAATTAGAGAAAAAATTTAAAAAAGAAGGAAAAAATATTGAATTTAATATAAAATAAAAGATTAAATTTATAACTGCTTCTTGTTTTTAACTAGTTACAATGGCAATTTATTCACATTCTAAACTATCTACTTTTGAACAATGCAAACAAAAATACAAATTTAGATATATTGACAAGATAAAACCTGATTTTAAAGCAACAATTGAAGCACATCTTGGTTCTTGCACACACGATACCTTAGAATGGTTATATCATAAGGTTCTAGAGGGTAATCTTCCTACTTTAGATCAAATAATAGAATTTTATACAAATAAATGGCAAGAAAATTATAAAGAAAATTGTAAAATTGTAAAACAAGAATTTACTCCTGAAGATTATTTTAACAAAGGGGTTAAATTCCTCATAAATTATTATTTAAAACATAGACCCTTCAAAGATGGAACCCTTGAAATGGAAAAAAGAGTTTTTGTTGAATTAGAAAAAAATACCCCTCATAAAATAATAGGATACATTGATAGATTAGTTCATGATAAAGAAAAAGATATTTATGAAATTCACGACTATAAAACAGGGAATTTTCTTCCAAGCCAAGAGAAATTTGATCAAGATAGACAATTAGCACTTTATGGGATTGCAATTAAACAATTATATGGCCAAGACAAAGAAATACTCTTAGTATGGCATTATCTAAATCATAATAAAAAAATAATCTCAAGAAGAACAAATCAACAATTAGATAAATTAAAACAAGATATTCTAAAATTAATTGATAAAATAGAAACCACAAATGAATTTCCACATAAAAAATCCCCTCTTTGCAGGTGGTGTGAATATAAATCTAGTTGTCCAGGTTGGAATTAATTAAATTCATTTAAAAATTTTAATTATCTTAAATTTCTTTTTAAAATTAGTATCTTCTGTTACTAAAACTGGTTTAAATTGACTTGATTTTAAACTTTGTTTTAAATGAAAAAAATCATAGCTTCCATTTTCAACAATAGATAAAATGGGCATATCCATTCGATTAAAATCTATTCTTGTTTTCTTATAAGTTAAAATGTATTTTTGCAGTAAATCATCTATTCTTTTTATTATCTTTCTTGCATTTTGATTATTTATTTTTTCTTTTAATTCCAACATAATCTCATACCTTGGTTTTTTAGTTAAGTCTTCAAAATAAGGCAATACTGTAAAAAATTTGAATTTAATTTTTAAATTATTTAATGCTTCTTCAACACTACGAATAATTTCTTTTTCAGGAGCATGTTCTTCTGCAACATTCAAAAACCTATTTCTTGAAACAAATCTAATTATAGGGAGTTTTCTCTCAAAACCAACAACCTTTACAATATCTGCAATATCATAACGATAAAGCCCTTCAAAAGTAGTCATAATTACTTTGTACTGTTTTGATTTTCTTATTTTATCAATTGTTATCGGGGGCGCAAACCCATTCTTCTTTTTTTCCATAAATTCGAAAAAGATTTCATTCGCAGAAACAAAACCTGCTCTATCAAAATCAGTAATTCCCATACTAATTCTTCCTTCACTTGCAAGCACCCCTTGATCCTTAATAATAATATCTTTCTTACCTATTTTTTCTATAATTGTCTTTAAGTAAGACTCATTTACTTTTGTTTGAACACAATTTATTAACCACAGATTAGGCCAAATATCAATAGGCCTGAAATCTTTTAAGGATCTCAAGTATCTTGCTCTCTTTTTATTTTTTCTAGAGATTATTTTAATCAATTTTTCTCTATTTTCTTTCAAATAATCAAAGAATAAGATGACTTCTATTGCTGAAGCAAAACCAAAGTGCCCTATATCTTCTTGTAAACTACTAATAGCAATCTTTTTAATTTTTCTCTTAAAATTCTTCATTTTAAGAAATTCAGGTTTAATTATTAATCTCTTTTTTATAAAATTGCTAGATTCATTTACCAAATATCCTGTTATATTTCCATAAGGGATGCCGCATTTGACATTTCCATTATAATGACTTGCAGCAAAAAAAAGAGTTTTCTTCCCAAACACCCTAAAAATATTTTTAATCATATATTTTGCCCAAAGCAAAACTTCTCCCCTATGAAAATCCATTCTTTTTTCAGTAATTGGGATAAATTTAGGATTGCTTGTAGTCCCACTAGATGTAGCAAAAAAAACAACTTTATCTTTAACAAGAATATTTTCTTGACCTTCTTTCATTTTTTGAATATATGAAGAAATGTCTTCAAAGATAACAATTGGAACCTTTTTTTGAAAGTCCTGTATTGATTTTATTTCTGAAAACCCATATTCTTTACCATAAAGGGTGTCTTTATTCCTCTTTAAAATTTCCCTTAAAATCTTTTTTTGGATTCTTAAAGGATTTTGTTTAGCAAGATAAAAGTCTTTAAGAAAAATTAAAGTCCTAAAAAATCTCTTCAAAATCATTAAAATGTAAAAGAAGGATTATTTATAATACTTTTTAAGCAAAAACATTTATAAACAGGTATGAATTGTGCTTCATATGAAATGCAATGCCTATCATGTATTTTTTAGAAGCTTAGCTAACTCCCTTAAAATAGAAATCATAACCTATCTTAAAAATAAACCTGCTTCTGTAACAGAATTAACAAAAAAATTAAATGTTGAACAAAGTAAACTCTCGCATGCTTTATCCTCATTAAAACATTGTCATATTGTAGAAGTTAAAAAACAAGGCAAATTAAGAATTTATTCCTTAAATAAAAAAACAATTTTACCTATTTTAGAAATTTTAGATAAGCATATAAAAACTTTTTGTAAAGGAGGTTGTTCAAGTAAAAAATGAAAGTATATTTAGATAATGCAGCCACAACAAAGGTTGATGAAAAAGTTTTGAAAGAAATGATTCCATATTTTAATATAAATTATGGAAATGCGTCTTCAATGCATTTATCTGGAAATACAGCTAAAAATGCACTTGATAAAGCCAGAAAAATAATTGCAAAATCAATAAATGCAAAGACCTCTGAAATATATTTCACTTCAGGAGGAACAGAATCAGCTAATTGGGCTCTTAAGGGATTATTTTGGCAAAATCAAAAATTAAAAACAGGGAAAAACCATCTCATTACAACAAAAATAGAACATGATTGTATTCTTAAAACAGGGGAAAGATTAGAATCTCAAAAAGGAAAAGTAACTTATTTAGATGTTGATAAAAAAGGTTTTATTAATTTAGAAGATTTAAAGAAAGCAATTACTCCTCAAACATTTTTAGTATCAATAATTCATGGAAACAATGAAATAGGAACAATTCAACACATAGATGAAATAGGAAAAATATGTAAAGAAAAAAAAGTCTTACTTCATTTAGATGCTTGTCAAAGTTATACAAAAGTTCCTATAAATGTAAAAAAACAAAACATAGATTTATTGACAATAAACTCTCATAAAATTCATGGGCCAAAGGGGGTTGGAGCATTATATATTAAAGAAAATATAAAAATAACATATCTTCTTCACGGAGGAGGTCATGAAAAAGGATATAGAAGTGGAACTGAAAATATTCCTGGGATTGTTGGTTTTGCAAAAGCAGTTGAAGTTTCAAAAAGTAAAGAAATTAAAAAAATGCAAGAACTAAGAGATAAATTAATAAATAGAATTTTAAAAGAAATTCCTAACACAATTTTAAATGGACCAACAGGAGGCCCAACTTCAAAAAAAGGGTCATCCCAATGGGAAGACCAAAGATTAGCAAATAACATAAATATCTCTTTTAATAATATTGAAGGAGAATCTATTGGAGGTTATCTAGAAAACCAAGGAATATTTGTTTCAACAGGATCTGCATGCATGTCTAATACATTAAAATCAAGTCATGTTCTAAAAGCAATTGGTTTACAACCTCTTCAAGCAAATTCTTCAATAAGAATGAGTTTATCGAAATACACTACAGAAAAAGATATTGATTATGTTATGAAAAAACTTCCAAACATTGTAAAAAAATTAAGAATATTAAGTCCAATAAAATAAAATGACAAAAAAAACAAAAAAACAAATAACAGAAGATACAAATATTGTGGAAGCCTTAAAAATAAATCCAAATACAGCAGAAATTTTAATGCAAACAGGGATGGGTTGTGTTGGGTGTGCAATGGCTCAATTTGAAACAATTAAACAAGGATTAAAAGCACATGGATATAATAAAAAAGAAATAACTGAAATTCTTGAGAATTTAAATAAAAAATAAAATGGCATTAAATTATTCAAAAAAAGTAATGAAACAATTTCTTAAGCCTAAAAACTTTGGAAAAATAAAAAATCCAGACGCAATTGGAAAAACAGGAAATCCTGTTTGTGGAGATATAATTGAAATGTATTTAAAAATAAATAAAAAAACAACTAAAATAACAAAAATAAAATTTCAAACATATGGATGTGCTGCTGCAATCGCCTCAACATCAATATTAACTCAATTAGCAAAAGGAAAAACTTTAGATGAAGCAGAAAAATTAACAATGCATAATATTAAAAATGCATTAAAAGATTTACCTAAAATAAAAGTACATTGTTCATCAATGGCAATTCAAGCATTACAAAAAGCAATTAAAAATTATGAAAGAAAACATAAACAATAAAATGAATAACACTTTAATAAAACAATCTATCTTCAAATCAGCAAAAGGTTTATGGTTAGCTCTTCCAATGATTTTAGGAACAATTTTGCTTATTAGTTTAATTTCTGTAATTGTCCCAAAATCTTTTTATACTCTCGTTTTTAGTAAAAATCCCTTTATAGATTCTTTTATTGGAAGCTTAATTGGAAGTATTTCTGCAGGAAATCCCATAACAAGCTATATTTTTGGAGGAGAAATGTTAGATCAAGGAATAGGTCTTATTGCAGTTACTGCTTTTATTGTTTCATGGGTAACTGTAGGATTAATACAACTTCCTGCTGAATTTGTAATACTTGGTAAAAAATTTGCATTACTTAGAAACATTACAGCATTTATGCTTTCAATTATTGTAGCCATCATAACCGTCTTTCTTTTGGAGGTAATAATATGAAATTTAAAAATAAACTAAAACAACTTCCTGGGGCATGGTATTTCTTGGGGACGATAATTTTTATTTATATTTTATTTTTAATATTTAATTATGAAACTTATTTAGACAGTTTGGAATTCTTTAATCAAATTATATTAAAAATAATTCCAATTTTTATCATTGTTTTTATTTTAATGAGCTTATCAAATTATCTCATAACCCCAAAATTTATTATAAAACATTTAAAAAATAAAGGTTTAAAAAAATGGTTTTTTGTAATCCTTGGAGGAATTTTATCTTCAGGCCCAATATATATGTGGTATCCTTTTTTAGCAGATTTAAAAAATAAAGGATTAAATTATGGATTAATTGCTTGTTTTTTATATAATCGAGCAATAAAAATTCCTTTATTACCTTTAGCAATTATATATTTTAGTTGGCAATATATTCTTATATTAGTAATTGTCATGATGATAATATCTATAATTCAAGGACTAATAATAAATAAATTAATGGAGGTTAAAAAAAATGAAAATTGCAATAGCATCTGAAGGAAATAATCAAGATTCTAAAATAAGTTCAAAAGGCGGGCGGGCCCCATATTATTTAATTTTTGAAGGCAAAAAACTAATTGAATCAATTAAAAATCCTTTCGCAATAGGTTCTGGCGGAGCAGGCTTTTCTGTAGCTTATATGTTAGCTGAAAAAAAAGTTAATTTAGTAATTGCTAGAAAATTAGGAGAGAATATGATTTCTGCATTAGAAAAAAAAGGAATTAAGTTTCAAGAAGAAAGTGAAAAAAAAATAAAAGATATAAAACTTTAAAAACCATCAATCCTATCAAAAATTATGACAAGCACTAGGAACTATCCCCATCATTAGAAGGATATTACCTAGTTCTAACTTTAATTCTAAAAACGCATATTTTGTTTCTAAAAAACTTTTTAAATTAGTTTTAACTCAATTAAACATATGGCGATTGTGGTCTAACGGTTATGATGTACGGTTGTGGTCCGTGAGAAGGGAGTTCGACTCTCCCCTTTCGCCCTTATATTCAAATAAGCCCAAGGGTGCTAACGAGATAAAAATCTCAGTTTCGCCCCTTATTCATCTCTAAAAAATTAAACACAACCTTTATATATACTTATATATTATATAAACTTATATACAAAATGAAATCAGTATTACATTATCCCACCCTAAAAACAGTATTAGAAGTAGAAAAAACTCTAAAAAATGCAGAGTTAGTTTTAACTAAAGAAGAAATTAAAAGAAGACTTCCAATGAAGATTATGCACCAAACACTTAATTTAATTCTCAATTATCTTGAAGAAAGAGGAATAGTATTGCAAGGAGATAAAGGGGTTCTTTGGATTTATACTCCAAGTGAAGAATTAAATAAAAGAATAGAACAAGGAATGGAAATATGATAAATAAACAAATAAAAATACTTTTTGAAGGAAATGCTAAAGAATCTCTAAAAAAATTAAATGAAACAATAGGGAACCAAATAAAACAAAAGAAAACAAAATCCTTTGAAATGCAATTATTAAAATCTATAAAAGAAAAAGCAGATTTAATAAAAAAGAATCCTTTCTACGGAAACAACATTCCAAAAAAATTAATTCCAAAAAAATATAATGTTAAAAATCTCTGGAGAGTTGAATTAACAAATTATTGGAGAATGCTATATGAAATAACAGGAGATGAAATAAAAATTGTTTGTTTTATCTTAGATTTTATAGATCACAAAAAATATAATAAACTATTTGGTTATAAAAGGAGATAAAATGGAACCAGTGAAAGGATTTAAAGACAAACTAGGGAAAGATGCTGAAAAAGCAGCAATCATAAGAGAAGTTACTAGGCAAACCTTTGAAAGATATAATTTTCAGGAAGTTGAAACCCCCATAATTGAATATGAAAAGTTTGTAAAAGGAGAAAACTCAAATGACGAAACAATTTCAGATATTTTTAAACTTAAAGATAAAGGTAAAAGAGATTTAGCACTTAGATACGAATTTACCTTTCAATTAAAACGTATAGCTAAAAATCAAAAACTTCCATTTAAAAGATTTCAAATAGGTCCAGTATTTAGAGATGAACCAGTTCAAGGAAATAGATTAAGACAATTCACACAATGCGATATTGATACAATTGGTGCAACAATTAAAGATGAAGCAGAAATCTTATCAGCAATAAAAGAAATATTAACTTCATTAAAGATACCCTCAATAATTTATGTAAATAATAGAAAATTATTAAATGAGATCTTAGAAGAACAAAAAATAAATTCAGAAAATAAAGAAGCAGTTATAAAAGAAATTGATAAATTAGACAAATTACCAATTGCAGAAGTTAAAAAGAATTTAAAAAAATATAATGCAGAAAATATTATTAATATCTTTGCAAAACCAATTTCATATTTTCAGAAATATAAATCTTATGCAGAGATTCAAGAATTAAAAGATTATTGTAAGATGTATGGGTTTGAAGTTAAGTTTCTACCTTCTTTAGCACGAGGATTGTCTTATTACACCGGAAATGTCTTTGAAATAAAGTCAAATATTAAAGAATCTCTTTGTGGAGGGGGAACATATTTGATCGAAGGAGTTCAATCAACAGGGATTTCTTTTTCAATAGAAAGATTAATGGCTGTTACAAATATTCTAATAAATATAAATAGAATTTTAGTAGTTTCATTAGACCAAGACAAAAAAGCAATTGAACTAACAAAAAAACTAAGAAAACAAAATCAAAATACAAGTATATTTTTTGGAAAACCAAACAAAGCTTTTGACTATGCCAAAAGTTATGGAATTAAAAAAATAATCTTTGTTGGAAAAAAAGAGGTTCAACAAAAAAAGTTTATGATTAAGGATTTAAAAACAGGAAAGCAAAAAACTTTAACAATTACAAAAGTTACTAAGAAATAAAACACAATAATCTTTATAAATACAAAAAATCTGGAAAAATATGGAAGAGGGAATTTCTTTTACTCAAAAAGTTCTTATTTTAAATTTAAAAACCTCAACATACCAAAGTACTGGAGCCGATGAAAAATGGTTAGATTTTAACAAAAATCTCACAAAAGATCCAAGTAAAATAAGATATTCATATTGGATTAAAGGTTATGAAAATAAACTATTATTATTACACAGAAAAGATAAAGGAAATTTATTGCATTTTACATATGCATATTGTATAGATAATGAAAAAGAAATTAATCAAATAATTAAAAAAGGATTACTTGAAAAACTTCATCCAGATACTAAAAGAGCCATTACTATAAACTAACTTTAACAATTACAAAAGTTACTAAGAAATAAAAAATAACTTAAAAGTGATTACATCTAGAAAGATTTATAAATATAATTAGACAATTTAATTTATGAAAATAATAAATAATCTACTTGAAAGGATCATGCCTTATAGAATTTTATATGAATCAGCTACTCTTGAAAGAGAAAAAATAGTTTTTCCTGTGCAAAAAATAAATTTAAGATTTTTTACTGCTAAAGCACAAGAAAAAGAAATGAAAAAATTACAAGAAAAGAATATAATAACTCCTTTTTATTATACTGAAGGAAAAACAAATATGGTAGATAAAGTGCTAGATAGTTATATTATTCAAATAAATGCTTTATTCTGCTAAAATTCGCCACTAAATCTTTAAACTTAAAAAAATTAAAAATCTTTCATATAATTTAAAGATATTAAACTTACTATAAATTTCTAAAAAGAAGTATGTAAATAATTAGGAATATAGACACAAGAATAATATTTGAAGAACACAAAAAACTAGCATTTTACTATGAAGTAAAAAGAAGGGGAATATGCCCAAAATGTAACCCTTAGAAAACATGTATATTTCGTTGATAATAATTACCTTCTTAAATAGAAAAAATACCCTCTAGCTACACTCTTATCTAATCTCAATCTCTCTTCTCCAACTGTGTTCACCTGTTGAAATATCTTTGAAACCTTTAATCTCTAATTCTTTATCAAACAAACCACAATTTACAACAAAAGTCTCAAATTCACCACCTTCTCCTGCAACATGAATTTTATATTTCTCATTAAGTTCTTGAACTTCTTTAATAAAGTCCACATCAATAATTCTTCCAAGCCATTTCTGATCAAGAGGATATGCAAAAACTCCCACAATCATAACTTTAAATTTATTGTCAATTAATTCTTTTAAATATTCGAGTTCATTTTTTTGCCATAAAGGATTAATACATTTTAGCTTTAATCTATCACATATTTTCTGAATTCGTGAGGCTTGATAAACAGATTGTATTGCGCCGGTTACAATTCCCTCAATCCCATATTCTTGCTTTGCCTTTTTAATTGCCTCTTCTAAATCTTCAAGTTCTTTTTCTTTTTCACCCTTAGTCTTTTGAATTATAATAGATAAGCCCATAACTTCTGCTTGTTTTTCAACTTTCTCAATACTTGGAGTATGAAACATATAACTTTCTTTATTTTCAGAGAATATAGAAATTAAACACAATAATTCATGTTCTGCTTGCTTTGCTAAATAAGCAGAATATACAGAATCTTTTCCACCTGAAAATAATATTGCTACTTTCATTTTCTTAAAAAATTCCTATTAATTATTTTTTTATTGATAAAAAAGATATTTTGTTTGGGAAATTCTTTTAACAAATCTCTAGAAACAGATTTTTTAAAGCAATAACAACTTACTTCTTTCTTTTCTTGCTTTACATATTTAATAAGCGGAGTAAAATCCCCATCTCCTGAAATTAATATAGCTTGGTCATACTTATCTTTACATGCATCTCTTAACATATCTAAAGACAAATGAATATCATCCCCTTTAATTACATAATACTCCTCATTTTTTTCATCTAATCTTTTTTGTCTTTTACATAAAACCAAATTAAGTCTAGAAATCTTACTTATTCTAGAAAAAAATTTCATCTGCTGCCAATAAACCCATTTATTGAATTTTTCTTTTAAAGGAGCATTATAATAGTAAATTTTAATTAAATTATTATCTCCAACAATTTTTTTTGTAAATTTCTCAAAATCAAAACACAAGTCCGAATAGTTTTTATTTATTGTTTTTAATCCATAATAAAAATTAGCACCATCAATATAAATGGAAATTCTTTTTTTCATTTTAAAATAAAACCGGCCTTGGCAAAAGCCCAGAACCGGGAACACATAGCGGGATGTCCGAAGACTTAAGGTAATCCCTGTTACCTTAAAATAAACAAGAATTAAGGATTTTTAAAGTTTATGGGTCCGAGTTTTTCAATAGAATTAAGGATTTTTAAGGTTTAATCAAACCAAACCTTCCTCAAATTCCCCTTTTTCCTTAAGTTCTTCAATTTCCTCTACAATCTCCTCACGAAGTTCTGCAAAAGGATCTGGATTATGTTTAAAATAAACCTCTTTCAACCAAATTTGAATTTCCTCAAAGTGACCTGCTTGATCTAACCAAACTTTTTTATTATTTTCTAATTGAAGCAAAGGGAAAAACGAAGCAATTCTCTGTTCTCTTTCTGTGCCAATTAAATCAGTATAAGATATTTTTTTATGTTCTTTATTTTTCTTAAAATGAGCAATAATTTGAAAATGAAGCTCTTTTATCTTACTTTTAATATTAAAAGTCTTTTTAGGCAAAGAAATACTACTTTCTCTTAGAGCATTTTTATTAAGAATTTCTTTTTTAATTCTTCGATTCTCAGTAACAATTGCTTTATTTAAAGATTCCATAAGTTCATTGAGGGTAACTTTTCTAAATCTTGGAATTGGAGATTTTGGAATTAATTCTGGAATTTCCTCATCCAGTTCGATTCTTTCAAATTCTGTTTTTTTCTGTTCTTTTTTACCAAAAAGAATTTCATCTATACTTTTAACATATTTATTTAATAAAAATTCAGACTTAATCCTCAACAAGAGTGAGGCTGCTAAAAGTACTTTGCTTGAAACAAAAAAATCCATTTCTTCATATTTAGACATTTTTTCAAAAAACCTCTCAGATAAAATAACTATATTCACATCCCAAGGATTTAATTGCTCTGTATTTATTAAATCATAAATTATCTCTTGCCACCCAATTTCTCTATTAAATAAAAGGTCATGAATTTGTTCTTGATTAATATTATTCACTTTATTCGCACTCTCTTTTTCCATTTGTCTAATAAATCACAACATTTTATAAGGTTTTAGAGTGATTATTTTTCATACTTTCTTTTACATAAGTCTCCTTGTCATTTTTAAAGAGTAACAATTAGAAAGCTTTATAAAGTCTAGAGGCTTCAATTTATTATCACCTCTTTTTGCCCAGGAGAAGCTTCGGGTCATACTTTTTGTTCGGTCCGAAGAATCTCCCAGGGTTATAATCAAGATTATTAGGTTAACATTCCTGTCTAAAATCAGGCACTGATACAATAATTTGATCTTGGTTATTCATATTTTCTCTTTCTTTCTCACTATGAATTCTTTAAATAAAAAATATTTATAATCGCTTTGATGAAACTAATTTCATGAGAAAAATTTACTCTTTCTTTTCTTTGCTTTTTTCTAAATCTACTTGGTCAGAATTTTCTTCAACTTTTTTCTTACCTTGAAATTCAGTATAGTGACATTTTCCACAATAAAGTCTACCTTGAGAATCTAATAAAAATATTCCAGGACCGCATCTTGGGCAACACTTTGCTCTTGTAACTTTATCACCCTCAATTTTATATTTAGTATATTTTTTACTAGTTGGTTTATTCTTATGTGGTTTTTTACCTTTTTTTACTGTTTTTTTCTTGCCCATTTTCTTATTTTATGTTTAAAAATTGACCTAACCAAAATTT
>Ga0207997_1001167_pt1 | contig 13671 bp, 30 predicted proteins | sample AntAceMetag02UKN_FD_184777 | JGI IMG/M metagenome (GOLD analysis project Ga0207997, IMG submission 184777) | Saline lake microbial communities from Ace Lake, Antarctica - Antarctic Ace Lake Metagenome 02UKN (SPAdes) (version 2) | ecosystem: Environmental > Aquatic > Non-marine Saline and...
ATTCATTCATTCATTGGATGGCTTGGAAGGTTAGTAATGTTAATTATGATATATTATATTTTAGATGAGTGGGAAAAAGACATCGCTAAACAGGGAAATCACGCCGTTGGAGGTAGAAAATGAATAATTTAGTAATAATAGAGACACCTTATGCTGGAGATATTGAAAAAAATTTAAAGTATGCTAGATTGTGTATGAGAGATTGTTTTATGCGTGGTGAGTTTCCATTCGCTTCTCATTTACTTTATACTCAAGAAGGAATTTTAGACGACACCATTCCAGAAGAAAGAAAGTTAGGAATTAATGCAGGTTTAACTTGGGGAAGATTTGCTAGTAAAACTGTTGTGTATACAGATTTGGGAATTACAGAAGGAATGAATCAAGGAATAGAAAGAGCAGAAGAAGAAGGAAGAGAAGTTGAAATGAGGGAGTTAAAGTGAAAGGTCATAGTATAGCTGGTATGAGCACAGAAAGAGATAGGGTTGAGGACGATTATTATGCAACTCCACCAGAAGCAACTAAAGAATTTCTTGATAGTTTTGGATTAAATAATTGTAAAACAATTCTTGAACCAGCATGTGGAGAAGGACACATCTCAAAAGAAATAGAAAAATATTTTACAAGTTTAGGTTATAGTGTTGGAACAGAAGTAAAAATAGATTCAACAGATTTAGTTGATAGAGGTTATGGAAGAGGGGATATTGATTTTTTAGATTTGCATGAAAAATTTAAATATGATTGTATAATAACCAACCCACCATTTAAGTTAGCAAAAGAATTTATTGAAAAAGCATTAACAATTTCAAATAAATATGTGATAATGTTTGCAAAAATACAATTACTTGAGGGAATCGGAAGAAAAGAGTTATTTGAAAAAAATCCACCGAAATATATTTATGTTTTTAGAAACAGAATCAATCCATTAAGAAATGGAAATCCATTAGATGAGAAAGGAAAGCCTTGGGCTTCAACTATGTGTTTCGCTTGGTTTGTTTGGGAGATAGGATTTACTGGAGAGCCAACAATAAGATGGTTACAAACAAACAAGAAAAACGGCGTACAACATAGGAAAGACGCCGAGGTGGGAAAATGACAGCTAAACAATTAATACCAAAAGGTGGGAATGATTGTGTGCAAACACCAATAGAAGATTGTAGGAAGTTAGTTAATCATTTTAAACCACATGGAAGAGTATTAGAACCATGCAAAGGTGATGGTAATTTTTTACAAGCATTTAAAGAGTTTGGATTGATAGATACTTATTGGTGTGAAATAAAAGAGAATTTAGATTTTTTTGATTGTGATGATAAATTTGATTGGATAATTACTAATCCACCTTTTAGTAAATTTAGAAAGTTTTTACAACACTCAATGAAACTAGCAGATAATGTAGTATTTTTGGCAACAGTAAATCATATATGGCTTAAAGCAAGAATGAGAGATATAAAAGAGCATGGATTTGAAATTAAAGAAATAATACCAATAGATACACCAAACACTTTTCCACAAAGTGGTTTTCAAGTTGGATGGATTCATTTAAATAAAAATAAAACACAAGATAGGAGAAACCAATAATGACAAAGTATTGCGATATTTCACATATTAAAAAGACAGTAGATAGTTTAATTGGATTTAGAGAGAATCAAAAAGATTTAGTTTGGGAATTAATAGAAGATGGCTATAACCGAGGAATACGAATAGGTGAACGCAACGTACTTTCTACGGAGGGAGAACAATGAAATTAAATGAAGTTTTTAAAAAAGACTATCTTGATGGTATGAAAGCTGGTATTAAAATATGTCAAGATATTGCAGAAAAAAACGGATTTGAAATTCATTTTCCAGATTTAGACGAGATGGAAATAGAAAAAGATGACGATTGTATGGGAGCAAGAACAAGATATGATAATGAGTATTGGTTGTTTAAAACAAGTAATAAAAAAAATGGAGGTTGAAGATAAAAGAGAGTAAAATGGATAATCATATTAGAAAATTAGTTGCGAATGTATTAAAGAAATTAGACTTTGTTAATTGGGATAGATATTTTGGAGAAAACGGATGCTGGACTTTCTTTGGATGGATTGATAGGGAAAAGGATAATTATAAAGATTTTGTAACATTGGATTTTCAGTTAGAAAAAAATGATATATTAATTTCTTATGCAACAAGTAGTGCTGAACGAACAGAAGAAATTGCAGAAATATTAAATTGTAGTCATTCTGCTTGTAGTAGAATAGAATATTTTTGTGATGGAGAGAATATAATTAAAGAAAACAACGCACTTGCCACAGATTCAGCAGTGGAGGGTAAAGAATAATGGAAATATGTAAAGAATGTGGAAAATCGGATTATAGTATAGTTATGTTTGTTCTTGGCGTAATTATATTTATACCATGGATTGTTGCATCTGGCATACTTGGGATAGTATATGGGTCATTTAATATTTTTAATAATTTTATATTGCAAGAGTCAGAAAAATATTGTTACAGGAAAGAAGTAGAAATTCAAAGATGGGGATTAATAGCAGGAAGTAATCCAATATATAAGAGTAAGTTGTTCGCGAATGCTAAGACAAGCGAATCTCAAGGGGGAAAGAAATAATGATAGAAGAACACACAGAAAAAATTGATAGAATAATGAGAGATCCGAAACTTGAAGATGCTTGGGAAAAGGAGAATAAAGAAAAGGTTGCAATAACATTATCTCCAACAGTTAAGAAAGAAGCTACAATATTATTAAGACATAAGGGTGGAAAACTATCCCCCTTGCTTGATTCACTTTTGGTTAGTTGGATATACAAACAACGACTTATAAATAAGATGATTAAAGATATGGAAAAAAGCACAGAGACTTTAATTAAAATGTTTAAGCATCCAAAAACTTGTATGAAGGATTATCACAAAGGAAGGCTTCAGGGGAGATTGGATATAATTGAAGCAGAGATGAAATTCTTTGATGATTCATGGATTCAAAACGGACAGGATAGAATTGCTAGTGAGAATTTTAAAATAGTTCAAGATAGATTACAATGGTTAAAAAATGAAAGAGAAAATATTAACAGCGTGTTATCGGAGTCAGGCGACATTGGAGGTAAAAATGGCAAGTGAATTTGATTTGAATATGATATATACCCAAATATATACCAAAGAGAAATTAATAGAACTTTTAGAACATTTATATGATAAAGAATTCATAGTCTCTTTTCTACCAAGAACTAAAGATAATGCAGACATACTTATACGAAGTTTAAAAAAACAGATAGAACAAACCGAGGTGAAAAAATGATAAATTTGGAGACGCTTCTGGTTTGTTTTACATTATCAATATTATGTATATTTTGTTCGTTCTTGACTATAAAATATATATTGTTAAATAAAAAACAAGACGTGAAAGAGGTAAAAGGAGTAAAAAATGACTAAAACATATTTAAGAGAATTAAAAATTTATAAAAGATACACACTCAAAACAAAGTTAGAAATATTCACAGGAGATATAAAAGAGGATAAGGAATATTGGGTGAACAATTCTGACTTATTTAGTATTAAATATTTTAAATTAACTGAGGTTGAAAAATGACAAGAGAAAAACAATTCAGATGGGATACCGATCATGACTGTGAACAGGCGGCAGAAATAGAACAAGAAGTTAAAAAAGAAGTTATAGAAAAGATAGAAGGATATATTAAGAAAACTGAAAGATTTAGGCTTAGTGATCTTATGGAGGTGTTAAAATGAATAAATTGAACATAGGTTGTGGATATGAAAAGAAAGGTGGCTACATAAACATAGATATATCTAAGGACGTTAATCCAGATATGGTTGTAGATATTGAAAAAGGATTGCCATTTCCAGATAATCATTTTAGCTATATTTATTCACATCATTGCTTGGAACATATAAGACCAGAACATTGGAAGTTTGTTTTGAATGAAATTGCAAGGGTATCAAAGAGTGGATGTATATTAGAATTAAGTTTACCTTTCGATAATATTGCAACTAGAAATCATTTTGACCATTACAGGTGTTTTAACTATTGTTCTTTCGACCAATTAATAGACGATGATTTGAGAGATTATTATATTGATTTAAGATTAGAAAGAGTGAATCCTAAGCCAAATAAATTAATTAGAGTATTTTTCAATTTATTTTCATTTTTCAAACACAACATCGATTTTAAATTTAAGGTGATAAAAGAATGAAAACTGAAACATTAAATAAATTACTAGCAACACTAATTTTCTTTTGGGGATTAGATGTGGCTATGTTAATGGTATATTTAGAATGAAAGGCGAAGCTGAAATATTTCCAATAGATACGGATGATTTAAACACCGCTAAGAAGATTAAAATTGTGACTGTTTTGGAGACAGAAAACGAAAAGAAAGTGTTTATAAATTACACAACCTTAATAGGTAGGATTAATAAAATAAAATGAATAAACAAATATTCTCTCTGCTTTTAATAACTTTTATATTGTCTTCGGTATCAGCAATATACGCAGGTGAATCTTTCGTTATTGATATTGGACAAGATTATGATTATTATTCTATTATTGGTAATAGTTCTGAAGTTGTTTTAGATATAGTTCAAAATGGAACAACACTAACTATTACGCCAAATAAGTATTCTTTAGATGATACATATGAAATTGCTTTCTTTAATAAAGAGAAAGAAACAATCACAGTTTATACTGGTGGCGGTGGAAGTGGGAGTGGTAGTGGATCAATAATTAGATATGTTGATAAAAACGTTACGGCTTACAAAGATAAAATAGTGGAAGTAACAGTTCCAGGAGAAGAAAAGATAATTGAGGTTTCTGCAAAAAAGAATGGTTTAAATATTATAATAGCTTGTTTATTTTTAGTTCTTATTATATTAATATTGTGGAATATTAGAAAAACAAAGAAGAAAGAACCAATGATAGAAAATTATGACTATAATTATAGAATTGACAAAGGAGGGGAAAATCAAGATGAATAAAAAATTAATGGGAATAATGCTAGTTTCTGTTTTTGCTATTGGATTAGTATCGGCTTTTGCTTACTATGGATTATTTAGTACAACTATGGATGTTCAACAATCCATTACATTTGATTGTGATGATGATTTAGGATTAGTTTATAACGGAGATGTAGTTATAGGTTCACCATGCGTAATTTCAAATGATGCACCAACAGAAAGAAGTATTAGTCTTAGTTATGATGCAGCAGAAGGAATCGGTGTAGAGTATGTTGGAACTTTAGATTTGAGTAAAAAGAATACTGATACATGGGCTTCAGTTGGAGAACCAATTCAAATAGGATACACAATTATTGGAGATAGCTTTGAAGTTACAGATGTGCCAGAAGGTTACACAGCAATATATTACAAGGATGGAATTGTAGGTTTAGAAGGAAGATTAGAAAATCCACAACCAGCAGTTTCAATAGTTGGAGTTACAATTCTTCCAGAGGAAGATGACTTTAACATAGACGAACTTGCAAACTATTGTGACGAACCAGATAATTACAATCAATGTAAGGGTGCGAAACTTTGGGTAGTTCCAAATGAAGATTTAAGTGAATCAACATTAACTTGGGCTAACATGGCTAACTACTATTACGAATTGGATTTAATTCAATATAATAGTGAAGGTAATTTGGTATTATCACCAGAGTCAACAATGACTTTAACACCAGTTTATACAATCGGTGCAGGAGTTACTGGAGAACAAGTGATTACAACCACAGTAGCATAAGAATAAATTTTTTATTTTTTTATTTTTTTATTCTTATTTCATAATCAAAATCAAAATGAAAGTAGCGATATATGTGAGAGTTTCAACTCAAGACCAAAATTTAGAGAATCAAATCAACCCATTGGTAGAATATTGTAAAAGAATGAGTTGGGACTATGAGTTATTTCAAGAAAAAGAATCAACAAGAAAGTCTAGACCAGTGCAATGGGATTTATATAATAGACTTCTTAAGAAAGAATTTGATGGATTAGTTATTTATAAGTTTGATAGATGGGCTAGAAGCACAAAGGAATTAGTGACTCATGTTGAAAGGTTGATCGAATCGGGAATATTTATTTTTAGTTATTCCGAGGCTATAGATCTAAACACATCAATGGGTAGAGCTATGTTTACGATAATGTCCGCATTTGCACAATTAGAAAGAGATATAATAAGAGAGAGAACACTTGCAGGACTTGCAAGAGCTAGGGCGCAGGGTAAGAAGCTTGGTAGACCAACAAAAGTTAAAAGGAAGCCAAAGCTATGTATTACTTGTAAAAGAAAAAGAGTTTTAAATAAGGTGGGGCATTGCGTTCAATGCTCATTAAAAAATAAAGTAGATGAAGATGTTATTAGGGGAGGGTTTTAACGACTAAATGGCACTGGACGATTTAATGGACGTTTAAATGATAAAAAATACATTCATATTAAGAGAGGAGGTTTCAAGGTTAATTGAAAATATACCAGATAAATACAAACAAATAAAACAATCAATAATTTTTATTTATGAACAAGGATATAGAGTAAATGAATCTATAGATAAAAGCAAATCAAAATATGATAAGAGAACATTTCAGAGGGTAATAAAGAGATATTCAAATGGTTTAATTTCTTTTAGTGATTTAAGAAGAAGTTATGTGTTATCACATCCAGTAGAAAATAAACAGAGAAGAAAATCAAAAGATATTATTGGTGCAAGATTGAGGTGGAAGGTTTTATCTAAAGATAACTTTAGGTGTGTTGCTTGTGGCATTGATTCACAGTCAGAGATATTGCATGTAGATCATATCATACCACTTAGTCTTGGAGGAGAAACAATAGAAAGTAATTTAAGAACATTATGTTGTAAGTGTAATATGGGTAGGGGAAATATCTTATTAGAAAGCGACATAAAAAGCGACACATATTTAAACAAAGAAAACATTGGAAATATACAAATGGGAGATACAAAATGAATGTAGCATTAATTTTGGCAATATCATTTGTGATTTCTGCTGTGTTACTAGTCTGGTTTATCAGAGTTATGGCAAGACAGGAAGAAGAGTCACATAGAAAACATAAATTAACAAAAGAAGAGAAAGCAATGAAGAGGATGGGGGCGAAGTTTTAAATTCAGATAATTAAATCAAAATGGAGGTAATAAAATATGGGATTTTTAGATAAAAAGCAAGACGAACACGAAATGGAAGTCATAGAAGAAGAAATAGAGTCTGCGGAAGAAGAATTAAAAGAGTTAAAACAACAAGAAGAACCAATTAAGCAGAAAGAAAAGATTGAGACTATGGTTATTAGAAAAGAAGACATTCCAATGCAAGAAGTACGAATAATAACACGAGAAGATGGAACTAAAGTACGACTTGTAACAATCGAAGAGGCTTTATCAAAAATAATGAATAGTTAAAATGCTAGGTTTTTCTAAATCATTTGTGGCTTTTCTTATTATTGCTCTTATACTCGCATTTGGTTTTAGAGATAGCTTAAATCCAGTAATAACATTCATGAAGGTAATAGGGGTGTTTATAGTAATAAAAATAATATGGAACATACTGACGAAATAAAGAAAAGCAAAGACGATAAGAAAAACTTGGTTATTAGTGTGGCTTTTATAATTGCTATATTCTTATTCTGTTTTTTATTGATTGTGGCTATTGTTGTGTTGATTAGAAATGTTAAGGAGATAAGAACTGATCCTATACTGTATGGAATGGAAAAAAGAGGATATGATATATGTTCATGTGTCCAAGAAGATGGAATGAGGATAGATTATACGATTGGTGTTCCAGAGTTATTTTATTTAAATGAGGAACGGGTGACTGATGGGGCAGGATGAAGTGTTAAATTATTTAAAGGGGTCTGATAAAAAGCAAACAAGAAAACAAATCGCAGACGCCATTGGCGAACCACCAGAGAAAATATCAAAAATAATTAAGGACCTTCTAAGATGGGGTGATATAAAATCAATAGAGCTTTGTCGTGACGATGCTATAAAGTTCGTAAACTATACTCTTGTCCGTAGGACTAGATTCTATTGGGCTTAAAGATTTGTCTCTGTACTGAAATCTTCTGTCAATTTATCTAGACCCAGTTTTTCTTCTATGGGTTTTAAATCCTCCTCTGTGGGTTCAGTTGGCTTACCCTCGTTCATCTGAGGTTGTATCCAAAACTTCCATATGCAGAATGACCCCACCATAACAACTCCAATTAAAAGGGTGTGGTCTCCAATCATACTTGGTATACTCATGTTTGATTATTAAAAATCTAACTCTTGACTTTGTGATATATCCATGAAATTTGCATCTTCAAAATTCATCAGTGGAAATTCCATTACTGGTATTTCGATCAATAGTTCCTGTTCCATTTTCGTTTGTGTCCTCCTTTATGTTTGTATTGGGTTTTGGATAGTGGTGATCTAGCACCTTAGATATAAGTAGGGTTCTTGAAATCTCATTCTCTTTGGCTTCCTTATCTATAAGATCCAACTGCCAATCCTCTATATATATAGTGACCTGTTGCTTTACTATTTTGTTTGTTCTCTTTATCATAGATAATGTAAAGTAAGGTAGTATATAAACTTTTCTATGTTTGTGACTTGTAAATTATATTAAAGGCGGGTTGTGTGTCGCTTTTATTGTTAATTGGAATTTTGGGATTTTGAATTTCAGTTTTTTTCTTTATGTTCTTCATAATTGTACATACCCTTACATCACTAACACCTAACGATTTAGCAGCTTCCTTCTGTGTTAACCCGTTTATATTAACTAGGTTGTGCACTTCTAATTCTCTCACGCTTAGCTTTGTTATTTTTGGCTGAATAATTTTACCCATTTCTTTATCAAGTTTCTCTTGTTTCTTCTTGTGCCTAAATTCAACTCTCTCATAAAGTTCATCCATAGACTTATCTTTTTGTTTCTCATAATCACTCCATGTCTTAGAGTCAGGTTTCTTTGTAAACATTATTGGAATATCATATCCACCTTCCGTAAACGTGTGCGTATAAATCTTGGAGCTTCTAGGGTTGATTTGTAACCTGTGCATCTTTGATATAACTACTCCTGCTTTCTTATCTATGCTTTCAGTCTCAATTAAAATATCACCTGACATTCTCAGGTGGCTATCAAGACTAAGGAGAAAGGGAGCGTTTACAATCAAGATGATTTGCTTCTTACGACAAGTATCTAGCACAGCAGCTAAGTCCACATTGTCACCAGACATCGCCCTACGACTTGGAAATAAAACTGAACCTTCCTCTAAGATATGTGTGTCCCCTAGGTTGCTATTTCTTAACCCTCCAACAAACGGGTGAAACTTTGTGTGTGTTGAAACCTTTACCTTCTGTCCTTCTGGTAACGAAGCGTTACGTAACTCTGCTATTCTTTGATCCATAGATGATTTTCCAGAACCAGGCAAACCAATAGTAATTATGATTGTCCCAAGACCCTGCTTAAATCTTTGGTCTATATATCTAAGAACCATATGAGCCTCTGGCATTTTATCATAATCGAGTTTTTCTAAAATACGTCTTTTAAATTTCACTTAAGCCTTCTCCCTGATTTGAAATAGTTTAGAGAATCTATTAGTTGATTCATTCCAGCAAAGAGTTCATCGTTTAACTTTACTAATCCATCTAGATAAAAGTCTACCTTCCTATTCCATCCACCAATTATTTCTGTTGCCTTCATGCCTCCACCTTGAGACACTTGAACTACTACTACCTTCTCATCTTTCATGGGCATATATTGGTTAGTTGTTTTTTTATAAATAACTCTACTTCTTTCATCAAGACCTGGTGCTAATTCTGTATAACAATATTTTTTAAAGAGTTCTTCCATTCGTTTCTCTATATCTTTCTTGCCTTCTAAATATTCATCACTTGCTTCTATCTCTGGTGCTAACAAACTCTTCAATGCTTCAACTGAGGAATTAAAAACTTCTCGTTGATCTGGTATCCATACTTGATGAGGTATTCCCATTTGATCAAACTTTATATTGAAATATCCTGCCTTCATTTCCTTTGCTCTTTCTATAAGGCATCGTTGAACAGCTTCAAGAGTTAATCTTGGTTTACTAAACTCAGACTTAGAGCTGTATTCACTACCTGATGAAATAGGGTTTTCATCTACTTCTTCTTTGTTATCTGTAGGTAATGTTTCTTCTTTTCTCATTTTAATATTCTTTTAATTTTATTTTTTATATTAGTCTTTGTCAATGGTTCATCAAACTTAATCCTTATAAGTGTTATATTCTTTTTAATACATAGTCTATCCTTTTTTCTATCTCTCTTTACCTGTTCATCAAATCCTTCACCATATAATTTTTCATATAACTCTTTATCAAAATGTTGTTCACCATCATATTCTATTCCCAGTCTAAGCTCAGGTAAATTAAAATCTAACTCTATCCCCTTTAGGGTTTTTCTATCATGTCTTCTAATAATATTGTCTAGGTATAACTCTCTTAATATTGTGTATATCTTTTCCTCTTGTCTTAGTATTCTTCCTTTAGCTAATTTTATTCTACGGTTATCTTCTTGGTTTTCTTTAACTTCACCAACTAAAAAGTTTCCTATAATTCTATAGGGAACATTTCTTCTAAGCTCACCATCTCTAAAAACTAATTCATCTATATCATATCCTTTACTTTTTAATTCATCTTCTTTCATAAATGGTATATTAAATTTACCAGAGTCTTTCCAGAAGTGCCTCTTGTGTTTAGAGACTTCATAAGAATAAACTATATCATGATTTGTAAATCCAGACGGTGTCCATTTTTTATATTTAGAATATTCTTTCTTTTCTATCTTATATAATAAATAATACAAAATACTTTTTGTTGTTACTACTAACTCTTTTTTTAAAACTTCTCCAATATAATCTACTGTATATTTCCATTTAGTCCCTATTTTAATTCCATGACCAAACTCATTATCTTTAATTCCAGAATGAGAGATATAATCCATAGCAGAAAAATTAATTGGCTTTATATTTATATCTCCAGTAAGTTTATTAGTAATCATCCATATGCTATATACTGTAGTCATTTCTCTTTCACCCATTATTTCATTAAATATAAACACACCTCCAGAGTTTTGTAAAACATATTCCTTTGTTTCTATAACCCATTTAGGAATTTCAATAAACACCTTATCTATTGGCATAAATAATTTACTACCTTTTTTAATATCAACTACTGATAAATCAATCTTATCAATATCAGCTTCAAAAATAATGATTTCTTTTTTATCAAAATCTAATAACCTTCTTGAATGTACAAACTCTTCTTTCTTTAATTCCTCGCAGTAAGTCTTTATATTTTTAAAGAAGTTATTCATATCCATATCTGGTAAGTCCTTCCACTTCTTGTTATTATTATTAATACTTATCATTTATCACCACACCATTCATAATATCCTTTACCAATCTCTGCCTATAAATCCAGCTTAATAAAAGGCTATCAACCAGTGGACTAAGTTTGCCACCGTTTATTTTTAGGAGTTTTATTGTTTCATCTTTTATATTTGGAGATAGGGTTATATCATATTTTTTCTTCTTTTGATTTTTCCAAGCATCCTCTAATGCTAAGTCTTCATTTGGTTTATTGTTTGTTGTTTTCTTATCCATACTTAGTTATGAGTATTTATAATATATATAGTTGTTGGTTATTCACCACCGTCAGAAATAATATCATCGTCATAATCTTCCTGTGACATAGTCTGGATATGGATAGTTTGTTTAAATATATTTATAATCAAAAAAGATAATGTATTTAAAATACAGAAGTCATGATTATCTATGGCAACTGTATTCACACCATCTGGTAGAATGTCTGTTAGAAGTTCTCCTTTCGGTGGAAGTTCCAATCCTTTTACATCTAGTGGCAAAAGTTCAGGAGGAAGTTCTTCTAGTGGTGGTGGAAGTAGAAGTAGTAGTGGTAATAAAATATCAGAAAATTTAATGAGTACAAAAGAAGGAGTAGTGGATATTAGAACTGGAAAGGTTATAGCACCAATTGGAACATCTGTCGGTGAAGCTAATAGGTTAGCATCAGCAGCTTTTGCAATACAACAAAAAGCAACAGCAGATAAAAAAATAGCAGACCAACTTGCGGTTAAACAAGCTACTGATGCTGCGACAGCTCAGAGTGAATCTAATCTTTCTAGAACTATTGGGGGGCAGATAGTTCCACTGGGTGCAGCACCTGTTACCAAAGAGGATCTTTTTAATATTGCTAGAATGGGTGGGTCAAAACTTGCTGGAAAATTTGGGTTTAGTGCAGGAGCTGGAAGTACACCAACTTCGTCAACTATTCCAACTGTTGATATTCAGGAGACAACACCATCACCTATTAGCTCTGTTAGTCAAGGACCAATTCCAAATCAAATAGGATTACCCACAGAGGGTAAACAAACATTTGGGACTATCGGTTTAGCTGGTGCTTTATTTGAAACTGGGAAGAGGGTTGTAGGAAGATTAGCTGGAAAAAGGGATGGTAAGTTTGAGCTTGGAAATATACTTTCACCATTAGATGCAACAGTTGTCCCAAAGGCTGGAAGAAGTGCTTTTCAATTAGGTGATAAAGGTATTGAATCTAGAAAGTTCGGATTATTAACACTCGGCGGAGCGATTGGATTATCGAAGATTTCTGATGCTAAGTTTACTACCTTCGGAGAAATACAAAAAGATATTGAAAAAAGAAGCGGGGGGGAAATTACCACAGAACAGGCGAGATTACAATCTGGTATTGATACTGGAGATATTGCCTTTGAAGATGCTTCTACTAGTTTTGAAACATTCCAGAAAGATGTATTTAAATCTAGTCCAGATGTACCAGGTATAACAGGTGGTCGTAGGTCTCCATTAAGAACAGTTATTGACTTAGGCTTATCTTCTAATCCATTAACAGCCGCTATTGCAGGAGCTTCATCATCACAACAAGATATAAGAAATGTAGATATAGAAGCTGTAAAAGAAGGAACGTTGTCAATAGAGGGTGCAACAACACAAAGACCAAGTATAAGAACTGCTGGATTTTTTGGGGCTAGTTTGGTAGGAGGTGGATTAAAATTATTTCAAGCTGGTAAAGAAGTAACTCAATCGGGAATACAGGGGGCATTAGAAAGAGCAGCCTTAGACCAAAAAGGACCAAGACTTGTAACGTCAGAAGGGTTCGTAGATGTATTAAAAGGAACTGGTACTGCTGATAATATTCTAGCAACTACAAGAAATGTTCAAGCATCTTTTATAGATGATGCTGGAAAATTAGTATCGGTAGGACAAAAAGATTTTGGAGTTGTTGGTAAAACATTCTTTGCAGAAAAACCTTTTGTTGTTGGTGGTAGTAGCGAATTTTCTGCAACAACAAATATACTAGGAACTTCTGGAAAAGTTAGTTTTGGACAATCTACAACCACTTCTAGAATAGTAAATCAATTTACTGGCGTATCTAGAAAAGGTAATCTTATAATAGATAATCTTGATTTTGCATCTGGAACTGGACCACTAAGTGTTGAAAGAAGCATTGGAGCTGGAGCAAAATCTGGAGATGTAATTGCCTCTGTTGGTGGTAAAGTAAAGGGTGTTTTTTTAGACGAAACATTCGGTAAAGGATTTAAATTTACAGAAAGTTTAAAGTTAACTGCACCAATAGAAAGTAAGGCTACATTAAAAATAATAAAATCAGCA
>Ga0207997_1001172_pt1 | contig 13645 bp, 22 predicted proteins | sample AntAceMetag02UKN_FD_184777 | JGI IMG/M metagenome (GOLD analysis project Ga0207997, IMG submission 184777) | Saline lake microbial communities from Ace Lake, Antarctica - Antarctic Ace Lake Metagenome 02UKN (SPAdes) (version 2) | ecosystem: Environmental > Aquatic > Non-marine Saline and...
TGCTAGTTTGTTTGAATCAGATAGCATTGAATCTGTGATAGATGACTTGGTGCGTGAGATGACTGGTACTGGTGCTGTAGCGCCGGTAGAGCGTCCTATTGGTATGAATGCTTACTATGGTAAATGTACTGATGATGAGAGAAAACGCAAGAGAAAGAAGAGGCATAGATGAGGCTTTCTATTTCATATGCTGAGGCAGGACTTACTGTATATGGTTTTGTACAGAGAATAGCTGATGGTCTTTATTATACACTTGGACCACCTGCTAGTTTTGGCGCTTGGGTAGCTGAAGCGAACCATAGAATACTGATGGCGGAAGATGGTACGTTTCTTGGTATGTATGCAGCCACTGTTGCAACCACTTCTGCTATTTGGACAAATGGAACATATCGTGCAGTATATTATGTTGATGCTATTGCTGGTCTTAACATGATAGGGGATATCACATTCTTTATTCGTGGTCTGAATGTGATTGATGATAGTGGTGTATATGATTTTATGCAGAGAACTGCTGGCCTATCCAAAGAGAATATGTATTGGGACCAAATGGTTTATAGTGGTGGCAATCTGACTGGGGGTAGAATGCGATTGTTTGCTACTTATCCGTTTGATGTTACTACTGATACACCGTTGGCTACATATGCATTGATTGCCACTTATACCGGTACGAATTTGAGTACTTGGAAGCTGGAGAGGCAATGATAAAAAGCAACTTAGAACAGGTATTAGGAGAATGTGGTGGCTAGGATTAGGACTAAGTTAAAAGTCATTGAATTTAAGGATGATAAAGGTAGGGTAGTTGATTCCTTTAAGGTTGCTGGTTTTCCTGATGATGAAGTAATCGACATTAGGGATTTGCTGTTGCTTCATCCTAAGAGAGTTCCTTCTGACAATAGAACATATGAGTTTATGCGATCTATGTTGCATTCAGATCACATTGATGAGATTTTGGATAAGTCTGATTCAGTTTCTATTGCAGCAGTAGGCATTACAACTATAGGCGGATAAGAAATGGATTTTTGGTTTTGTGTAGGGTTTTCTGTTGTTGGTAATAAAGATGGAAAATCTTCAATGTGGTTTGATTTTAATGCATCAAATCAGACATGGCTAACAGGTGATGGTGGTGATACAGGAACAATGACAAGTCCAGGCATTGAGTTGTCACCTTTGGGTAACGTAGGTCAAGTTTTTAACTTCCATGATGGGGCAGCCAATCAAGCCCAGTACCAAGTTACAGGAACGGCTACGGATGTTGTTTCGTTTGAATTGTATAATGGCGTTGCAATTCCGAATGGGATAGTTATCGATCAAGAGACTGGACCTTTTGTAGGGCTTGGTCCTGTGATAGATGTTTATACACAGGGTGATTGGATCTGGTGCAGGTCAATATATGACTACACAACGGAGCATGGGGTTACAGATTGTTTGGGTGAGTGGAATCCGGGTCATCAGTCTTCGGTGGTGATTACTACATTTTGTCATTACAAGGATATACCGGGCGATGCTGCAGATCATCCGGATATTATGGGGGTTGACTCGGATTATGCTATCAATTTAGATGCAGCCGATGAAGGTCTTAATGATGGTTTGTCTTACAATGGGTTTGGTGCTACTTTTAATATACGATTTATTGGTTTTTCTGTATTTGGGGCTATTCAGAATGGTTGGAATTTGAATTTGATGCGAGGCTGCCAGTACATCAATTGTGATGCTCATGCTAATGGTTCGATTGGAGCTTATTTTGCCAGAAATTCTGTTGTGTCTGGTTTTCAGTCATCTGGAAACGGTACTATAGGAATGTATGCTGGGACCAATTCGATAATATCAGATTTAAAGGCATTTGGTAATGTGCAAATAGGATTTAGTGCCTTATCGTTTTATGGTATTCTTTCAAATGCTTTAATCTATGGTAATGCAGGAGGAGCACTGCTGTACGGTGGGTGGGTTGCAGACGGGTGTACAATTGATGGGGGTACTTTAAGTCCTTTGTATGCTTTAGGGACTAGGCCAAGGTTGATTAAGAATTCTATAATTGTAAATGGTTCTCCTTTTGAATTATGCGGTGCGGCAGGGCGAGAAGATTATAGGTATATGTTTCAGAATTGTTTGTTAGGTATGTACACAGGTGATATTATGTCTAACAATGAATTGGCTATTTTTAGGAATACAACGGATTTGGGGGCGCTAGCGACATATGGCGATTTCGGGTTTGTTAATGCTGTTGGCAATGATTATAGGTTGAAGAAGAGATCAATAGCGGTAGAAGCAGGACTTCCAGCATATCGTTCAATTGGATATCACGAGCCTGAGAGACAGAAGTTTACGAACGTTGGACAGGTAGTGGATTGAGAATTGTTAGTGGAACAATAGATCAATTTATAGGGTAGACGTTATGGGCTTATTATTCGATGGTGCAAGTGGAGTATCCGAGACTCAGAATAATGCTGATCTCGATATTACTGTAGCTAGTACAGGTTTTTCAGTGTTCTTTATTGTAGAGGATGTTGGACTTAGTGATATTTGTTGTAAGATTGGTGTGGTTAATCCAGTCGATAAAGGTTGGTATTTTGGTATTGCTTTTTGGTGGGCTGGTGTTACTTGGTTGGATGCATATTCCAATGTTGCACATGCTTATCCACAAATAGCGGGTATTGATTGTACTGGTGGTTTACATTATATATCTATGTCGTTTGATCCTTCTGTGGGGCTCAATGGAACAGTGTATGGATATGCTGATGGGGTTGCTGCAGCGCCAGCAGTTCTTGCTGCGCAATTTTGGGCTGTTCCAAATGTTGATACTTTTGGGATATCTAGGAATATAGTTGGTGGGACTGGAAGAATAGCTAATAGTGGAACCTTACATGCTTTGGCTATTTGGCAGAATTATGTGTTAACTCAACAGGATCATAATATCCTTTATAACGGTGGTACTCATGCACTTGGTAGTGTACTAAAGATTGCACCCCAGAATCTAGTGAGGTATTACGACTTGAGGGGTTCGTATGGTAATGGTGCTACCAATGTTGTGGATAGAATAAGGAATACTCAATTGACTTGGGATGTTGGAACAGAGGCGTATAACAATGCCTTTGATTGTTACGAAGGTAAGAACAGGTTTATCGACGGAAGATTAGTAGCGTGAGGTAACGGTTATGATAGTATATTCGACATCAACATTACAGAATGCGAATTTGGCTGCTGGTGTAGTGTTGGGGGCTGCCGCATATCCTTCAGCGTCATACTCTTGGCGTATTCAGTTTGGTACTACCGGTAACAATGTTGCTGGTGGTGGTATATACCAAGTTGATGTGCAGATACGTGATTCTGGTGGTACATACAGACCAGTAATTCAGGATAGGCCAATCCTTGCGGCAGCAGGGATTTTGTATCATCAGACAAATCCTGTGTATCTAGAGGATCAGCAGTTTATGAGGGTATTCTTGACTGGGCAGGCTGGAGATATAAGTGATAATGTTATTGCCATTTGTTTGTTAGAGAATTACAGTTCAGATTTTAATGGTCCATGCATCATCGAAACAGAAGGTGTCGCTGTTGGTCTTGGTAGTGGGTTGGGTGCTGGGTGTAATTAGTGTCTTGTAAAGGTGGTTTTTGATATTCCACCTGTTTTGTTTTGGCACTACAATACTGGTGGAAAGGAAATGTGATGGAAAAGAAATTCGATAGAGATTACCCACTACAGATCGTCCAGCGAGAGATCCCTCTTGGTTATGATTTGGAGGGGGTTGTATCCATGTTGGCTGATGAGTACGGAATAGCTCCTGGCATCAGTTGTGTCGGAGAATTCACGAAGGTTAAGCCTGAGAAACTTCCGGAGAAACAAAAAGATATTCACGATATGGGGCTGACCTGGACCCAACTGGAGCAGGAAGATGGATGTGTGCTCATTTTTACTCGTGACATTACAAAGGCTAGTGATGCAATTGGATTGAGGGCTAGGTCTCTTGGTATTAGTGGTCCTACTCTATCAGCGAATGAGTGGGATAGGATGCTACAGTCATATGGGGTAGAGGAAAAGGCTCGTGAAGCATTTGTTAATCGGATGATCCGTAAGTCAGGGACTCGTGACAAGCCCTTTGATGTGGTGGAAGGTATTTTAGATCTTCCTGATAATCAATTCAGTCTGGTGCTAAGTAACATATCTATGATCAGCACACTGAATGAGAAGTTAGCGGTTGGTCGTGATCTGCTTATGGAGCTTCTTGTATCGTGCGCAAGTACATGGGATAAGAATAGGCATCCGGCATTTCTTAAGTATGCTTACAGTAAAATCACAAACGAAATCAAGGAAGACAGGAGAGTAGTCGATGCAAGATAAAATTGAGACAGCAATATCAATGGTCACACAGAATGAGGCTGATCTTCGACCAAGTGTTAAACCTACACCGAAGATGAAGGGGTTCTTCAAGCATTTTGTGGAGCTTGATGAGCAGGAAGCTGAGTTAAACGAGAAGCTTTCTGCTATTACTGCTATGCTTGCGAGTTTGGGTGCTGAGCGTGAGGATGTGGCGTTGGCACTTGCTCCTATGCTTGAGGATGTTGAAGATCGTATGATCATGTGGAAAGAGTATAAGGCCAAGATCGAAGAGATTGCTGCGGCAAAGAGTAGTCGAGTATCCTATGGTCCAGCTTGGAAGGAACTCATGTTGAGTCTTTCTGAGAAGCTTAAGCAGACTGCTGCTGATCTTTTGGAGAAGCATAGGAAGACTAAGCCTGGGAGTAGAGAACTTCATGTTACAATGGACCCATCTGAGAAGCCAAGAAAGTTTCGTCTTCCTGATGCACCAGAGTCTGTTGGGATAGACGAAGGTAATTTTGCCAAGAGTAGTGAGATGTATGGCAGAGAGTCGGATGAGTGGTGGGCTGAGATGGATGCGTTGGCTGCTGATATTGATGCTGCTCACGAAGAAGTGTACGCATAAGGAGTGTAGTTATGGACAGTAAATTGGATCGAGCTTTAGATGAGTTGACGGGTAAGATGCATCAAGCTAAGGTTAGTATGCTTAACACCAGTCAATTTATGCCAGATGTTACGGATGATTGGCGTGCATTAAAGGTTATGGTATGGTCTGATGCGTTTAATATGTGGGCAGATTTTGATGATCGTCGTACCGTGCGACCCGGAGAATCTGTAAAGGCACTTGCACAGAGCATAGCGGGCGAGACTGATGAGTATGTTAGGTTGCATGATCCTCTTGATCCAAATGCAGGTGTGTGTTATGGTGGTGAGCATCGTCGAGCCAATTAGTTTTGTTTTGTTGCGTGTATGGAGTTGAATGATGTATCGTGATCTTGTGATTTCTTCTAATGTGTTGTCTATAGGTTATGATTCTGATGAGGCTATCCTCGAAGTTGAATTTAAGAACAGGTCAGTATATTGGTATTTCGATGTTCCTGAAGAAGTGTTCGATGATTTCATGATGGCTAGCAGTAAAGGCAAGTATATGTGGGATCATATCAGGGATATTTACGAGTACGAAAGGCAGCTATGATGTCAGATCCGATTGAAAAAGCTATCGATGAGCTTGTTGAGTTTACAGGAACAATGCCTGATGAGCATAACAAACTAAGTCCTGAGCAGGCTGCTGAGATAAAGAAGGAAGTGGTTGGTGAGGGTATTCCAGTTCGGTTTATGGTTAAGGGTAGGTCGCTCAACATTTCAACTGGTGAGTTGGATCAGAAGCATATAAATGTAATGTATCAAACTACTTATTGGAACTTCACGAAGGATACAGCTAAGAAGATTGGTGAGTGGTTGGGTGCAAGGCCGGTATGGTAGAGTATTGGCAGTTTCGTAAATGAGGTTGGAGCAATGGATTCTAAGCAGGAATCAGATAGTAATATTGGGGATAGAATCGAAGGTCTTGTTGACATGATCAGTGGGGATGCTTCGATTGAAAATCTAGGGGATTTGGTGGATGAGGGGTTGATGGGTAGAACCATGACCACCAGAAATCTCATGGACGAGCCTCAGGAAACCAAGCAGAGATTACGACCTCGTCGGGTGAGTCGTCGAAGGAAACGCGGTGGAGATGAGGAGACATCAACACCCCCAAGACGGCGTGGACGCAGGCTCCGCAGACGTCCCTCTAGTCGGCGTAGAGCTACGTCAGAGCCCGGCAGGGCTCCGGGTGGGCTCCTGAGTGGTCCGATTGCTAAAAGCGGATCAGAGACGCCTCAGGCGCTACCTGGAGCATCTATAGGAGAACCGGTGTCTAGATCCAGGGGAAGGGTCAGACAAAGGCCCAGGAGAAGATCGTTGTCTAGAGAAGGTGAATCACCGATAGCTCGATATGGGACTATCCCTCTTAGAGTAGGTGAGAATACAGATGATGAGATTGAGAATCAGATTGATGTTCTTCTTGGTGAGCAGGATGATTATGATGTGAATGCTGAGTTGGGGGTAGAGGGTGAAGATTATCCAAGTGTTTACTGTAGGGTAACTGATGATGGTTATCTGGTCGCAGCTGCGTATGAGGAAGAATATACTGGATATGACAATTATTGGGCTGATTACTATGATAGTGATACTGATTCTGATACGATGGATACGATTTTGGTTAAGATACCTAAGGACATAGCTGATAAGGTTGTTGAGCAGGGTACTTCGGGACAAGAGTATTCAGATGGATATGCAGCATGGCAAGTTGTCATACAGAATATGTATACCCCGGAGAAAGATTGAGTCTAACATAAAGGATAGTCTATGAGAAACGAATGTTTCATTCGTTTTGCATTAGTAGTTTTTATTGTTGTTTCGTTTTCAGGGTGTATCTAAAGGAGATAATTGAGTTAGAGTGATAATGTGAGGACGACGGTTGGTTATCTTTTGGAGTAATACCAATGGTGCCGATGTTGATTCCGATGTTTGCTGTGAGTGCAATTGTAAGTGGTACTGCGTTTGATGGATGGATTATACATGAGTTTGATGTCAGTGCTTACTGTACATGTAGGAAGTGTTGCGGTAAGTATAGCGATGGGATCACAGCTAGTGGGAGGAAAGCACAAGGCAAGCTGATTGCTGCACCGAAAGCCTACAAGTTTGGAACCCAAATGATTGTGCCGGGATACGGGCATGCAAGAGTTTGGGACAGAGGCGGTGCCATAAAGTCGAAGGGCAGTTGGGTCTGTGGCATACGGATAGGTGATCAGAGGGTCAGAGATAAGAAGCTGAAGCTTGATAGGATCGATTTGTTGTTTGAGAGTCACAGAGACGCTTTGAAGTGGGGTAGACAACGGTTATTTGTTTTGGTTAGACAGGATCTGTGAGGAACGATTATGATCAATGTAGAGAAAGCTATTGATGATATTCTGGGCGAAAGTGGTGAGTTGCCTGAAGCATATAACGATGATGTGCTTAACGCTCTTGTGGCTGCTGTGGAGAGTCGGGGATTAACGAGAGAAGACAAATTGGCGCTATGGACTACTATTCGTAACTACGCCAATTCTGCTGTAGGCACCTACATGCAGGTAGGCCAATAGAACAGAGGATTGTGATGGGTAAGGCAGAAGATCTAATAGGGCAGGCTGAGGTAGTCAATATCTCCAGCATCTTTGGTGGAACTGAGCCTACAAAAGAAAATGAATCTATTGAGGAGGACGATATGCCTAAACCCAATGTGTCGCAAAAAGCTGCCAATCTGATAGGTGAAGCTGAAGCAAATGCTATGAGTAAGCTGTTTGGCAAAGATGATGATGAAACAGACGAGAAGCCTGAAGACAAGCCTGACGATACTCCGGAAGAGAAACCGGATAAGTCAAGCATAGATAACCAAAAGCAAGTAGCGTCCTTGAACTGGATTCAGGGGTGTATCGATGAGGCTTTGGACGATGTGAAGGATGAGCGGAGACCTGAGCTTGAAGACAAGGTGTGGCTCAAGCTATTGAAGAACAAGATTGGGGACGGTGAGACGAGTGATGCAACAAAGAAAGGGATTATGAGTATTGTCAGTGCTGTGCTTGGGGGTAGGGCTGACTCACTTCCGGACGAAGAGATTGCTCCTGGTCCAGTAGATATGGGAACGTTGGGCATGGGTTCTAGAGTGGTAGTGAACAACGAATCAAATGATATATTCATAGGTGAAGTCAGATCAGTAAGAGGTTCTGAGGCTGTTATTGATTTGGATGAGGGTGGTACTATAACAGTTCCGATCTCAGATGTGACTGAGCTTGATTTGGATGATGGTGTTTTGGAATCTCTAATGGATGATGATCTGGACGTAGAGAGTTTGATAGACAGAATGACCTAAGATATTCGTTGGAGATCTAGAAATGCATGTATCACAAACAGGCGTGTTTGAAACCACTGTGGCTGCTGCCGCTATTCTCACAATCAGAGAAGAAAACACTTACACCCGAGTATTGTCATTCAGAAACATAAGCGGCAATACCTTAGCTATTGAGATTAAACAATCTCCTACAGGTGCGGTTGGTACTTGGGTTACCGATACGACTTCGTTCAATCTTGTTGATGGTGCTGTTGCTGCTGTGGTTCCTGTAAGCTCAAATCAATTGCAAATAACGGTAAGTAATGTAGCTGCTGATCCTGGTATAGAAATAAACTATTCTCGGATAGAGGCTGACTCTGCCGCTGGTATTTGGTCGTCACCTCAAGTCTAATTTGTACAGGAGTCGAGAAGTGTCAGAAGTATTTGAACGTGAAGTTATCGCTCAGTTAAGTAAGTTGGAAGCGAATCAGGTAAACATTAAGGAGGCAGTTGATAGAAGCGCTGTTCATTTGGAGAAGTGTGTAACACAGGATATGTGTATTCAAACTCGGCAGACTATGGATCGGCTGTTCAAAAAGAGTAATGGTAATGGTTCACATTGTGGTAGTCCAAAGAAGATATATTGGTGGGCATTGGGTATTATAGCAACATTTTGTGTTAGTCTTCTTGGGTTGTTATTCAGTCATTTGGATTAGGTGAGTGATGTGGTGGTAAATAATGCATTGTACTGTTTTGATGCCTGCATACAATACATCTATGTTCATTGGCGATGCGATAAAGTCTGTTTTATCACAGACGTATAATGATTGGGATTTGTTAATCGTTGATGATGGTTCTCGTGATGATACGGTGATGGTTGCGTCATCATACATGAAGAACAATCCAGTCTCGATTATAAGGCTGGTGAAGAACAAAGGTGTTGCAGCAGCAACCAAGCTCGGAATTGATTATGCTATTGGTCCTGTAATTACTGTTGTAGATAGTGATGATAAAATAACTGCTAATAGTTTGGCGGTAGCAATGCCTCATTTCATAGCAGATAAGCATCTCGGCTTTCTGTGGACCTCATTCATTTGCTCTACCGGTCGTCAAGGCTGGTCTGGTCCTTTACCCAAAAATACCACGTTGTGGGACGCAATGACAAAACGTAGATGGTGGAGGTGTAGCCATCAACGATTTTTGCACAAGAAGTATTATGCCAAGTCACCTGGGTTCGATGAGCGTATAGCAGCTAGTAGTGATTTTCAGCTAGCTTTACTCATGGCGTCAACCGGGTGTCGCACTAAGTATATTAGCAAAGTAACATATTGGTATCGCATGAACCGAAGGGGCAACTTATCTACCGATGGTAGGTTCCAGAGGAAATGTGCGGTTAAAGCATTAGAATGGGCTAAGAAAGGTTTTCCACGAAAGGCGGGTTAACGATGCAAGAGGTTGAGAAGTATGGCGGTGAAGTTTTTCGAGAGTTCTTCAGTGCGAAGGATGAACCTAGTTTGGTCAAGGACATGAAGGATAAGCATGCTGCAGCTATAGCTGATCCTGATGTTAAGCGAGTGACTCAGGTAAAGCTCAAGCCGAATGATAAGTGCTCTTGTGGATCTGGGCTTAAGTTTAAGAAATGTTGCATGTGGTTAGTGAAGGCGGGTCACATTGTCCATCCTACAGTTCCCGTATCTGTGGAGCTAAAGAAAAGTATGAGTGATCACAAGACGCATAGAAAAGTCAGGTGATTGGCGTGAAACGATTGAAGATTAAAACAAATGGGTATGGTGACTTTGGATCTGGTCCAAGTGTGTTTGTGCGAAAGTTTGTTGAGGGTACAAAACATAATGCTGTTATGAGTGGGGATGTAGATGTTTTGTTTTTAGTGACTGGTGATGAGGGTCACTTTAGACAGTGTAATATGTACAAGAAGATGGTTATGCGTTGTGATGGTATGTATTACATACAGGATGAACCAAAACCACCTAAGATCAGGAATGTGGGAATAGTCAGTAGGTACATGTCTGCTGATGCACATGTCTTTCAGTCTGTGTATGCCAAGCAGTTTTATGAGCATGTGTGTGGGACACGAGATGTCCCATCCACGATTATCTACAATGGAGCGGACCTTCCATTTGCAGGCAAAGAGAATAGGAATGTGGGTATTTTGTGCTCGACTGATGCTCGTGAATCGAAGAGGCAGTATTTGATCCCTGAGATAGCCAAGAGGCTGATGAAGCATGATCCGAAAATAGAGATAGTGGTGATAGGGAGTTACAAGGGAAAGGTGCTCTCGAATATGAGGGTGCTTGGCAAATGCTCTCACACGAAGCTTCTAAGCCACTACACAGGGCTTACGACGTTCTTGGACGTCAGTTATCAGCCCGCTTGTTCAAACGCCATCATCGAGGCCGCTAAGGCAGGTATGGCCGTTGTGGCATCGAGGTCTGGGGGTACTCCTGAGTTCTTGCTGGGATCCGGCCTAATGTATGGGGAAACCAAGATTGGGTACAACGAAGTGAAGGAGGTTCCTCGTCCAGATCCAGATGAGATGTTCGATTTGGTTCTTCAATCTTTTTCGATGGTTCCTCCGGATAGGAATGATTTGTCGTCTGCTAGTATGTGTTATTCATATGATTCTTTTTTATCTAAGGTGGTGGGTCAGTGAGAAAAGGTAAGAATTGGTGGATGGATGAGCCAGGGTATGTTAAGTATTTGCCTCTTGTGAAGGATATGTCTGTTCCAATCGAGTCTTTTATTGCTGGTATTCTTAAGTGGTTAAGTAAGCCTAAGTATCCTGGATATGAGCCATATGGTGCTCTTATTCGAGATATGTTTTCTGCTGGTAAGAATGGAAAGAAGTCTAAGGTTAGCGATTGGGTAAAGCTTCTTCCTCGTGCTGAGAAGATTGTAAGTGGGGCTAACAAGTGGGGTTCATTGTTTGCCAAAGCTATTTTGAATGAGTGTATTGCACATCGATATGCTGATTGTTTATTGCAGACAAAGGATTTGATTTGGGAAGGGAAGATGCGAAGTTCGTATTTGGCGGCACATAAGGCTGCTATTAAGGGCAAGTACTGGAAAAATGTTGATTCATCTTTGTATTGGTTAGCTGTTGCTTATCAAAGGGCATCTGAGAAGGGTAGATTTCCTAATGATAGTATGCGTTTTTTGAGGTTAGCATTAAAGTATTATACTAATGTGGTTAATCGCAAAGGGCCAAGATATACAATATCTCCTGATTTTAATAAGAAGATAGTACGTGCCAAAAAGATGTGTATAAGAATAGAGGCGATGTGCATATAGTATTTAATCTTCATAATGTTGGGTTAGGAAATAATGGTGGTTCTCGCACACTTATTCGGTGTGCTGAGACTTTGTCATTGTTAGGGCATGATGTTACGTTGTTTAGTAATCATCCCAACAAGTATACTTGGCACAACATGCAGGGGGTAGAGTTTCATAGGGGAGATAGGCAGCCAAGTGCTGATTTGACTATTGCAACTGGGTATAACAGTGTTCCAAGTGTACTAAGGTCCAAGTCAGATAAGAAGGTATATTACATACGTGGGTATGAGACTTGGGTTACTTCAGAGAAGAATTTGTTCAAGTCGTATAAGAGTTTGAAGTGCATTGTTAACAGTATGTGGCTTAAGAAGCATTTGAAAAGTAAGGGTGTGAAGTCATACATTGTTTATCCTGGCCTAGATTTAGATTGGTTTTACTATGAAAGTGGTAAGAGAGATAGGTTGATGGGTGCGTTGTTTAGTAAGAAGCATGCAACCAAGAGACATGTGGATGCGCAGAAGGTAGCTGAGAAGGTTGGTTGTAAGCTTGTGATGTTGAACAAAGATATTCGTGCTCCAAAGGTTCCCAGATTACGAGAATGGTACAACACAATCAGGGTGTGGTTTGCGCCAATTGAACTGGAGGGACTTCACAATCCTCCTATGGAAGCCGCGTTGTGTGGGTGTGCCGTTGTGGCTACCGATCATCCTCGTTCTGGTATGGGGGATTATATTAATGGAGACACAGCATTAACGTACTCGGCTAGAGATTTAGATGTGGCAGCCCAGGCTGTTGAGTCTCTTCTTGATGATCCAGAAAGATGTGATCAATTGAGTGTGAATATGAAGAGTTTGTTGATAGCTAAGATTGGTACTAGAAGAGCGAATATGGAACGTCTTTTGGGGATAGTATGAAACCTATACTTGAAGTGTTTGTATTTTCTAATGGTAGTGCTTGTTTAGAGCATTGCATGAAGGCTATACGTGAGCAGAGGCTGTCTTGTAAGGTCACGAAGGTCAACAAGACTCCGCTTACTAAAGCTATGAAGTATTGTACTAAGAATGCTACTTGTAAGTTTTTTGCGAAGCTAGATGATGATATGTTTTTGCATCCTGCGGCGTTAGCGTTTTATGATTATTATCTTCGTAGAAATCACACTTTGGCAATGTTTGGTTGTAGGTTGTTTGATTTTCGTACAAGGATATCAATACAGTCATTCAAGGCGTACAACACAAAGGTATCAGGAAAGATTGGATTTAGGGCAGATGAAAAGAGTAGGATTGATCGTGTGTTTTTGCATGAGTTGAAAGTTAGGAGACTTGGGTATTATATAGATGATTGGAGTGTGGTTGGGATACATGCACATAGGTCTATAGCAGATCAGGAATTGATTAGGAGTGTTTGGAGTAAGGATGGAAACAATCGTGGACGGCGTGTTGGTGGGAATCCTGTTGATTATGAAAGTCAGTATAATCTTGTTGGGAAGTTGCTGAAGCTTGGAATAAAGTCTTCTGGTGGTAGAAGGGGTAGGTTTGTCCGTTTTGTGAAAGAGCATTGCTGATGCCAAGGAATGTGTTATGTATACCCCCTTATCCAGGGGAGCTTGGATGGGAGATCGTAAATTATGTTCCGTATGTTAATGGTATAAGAAGGGCTGGAAGTTTTGATTTGGTTTTGGCGAGTGTACGTAATGGAAGAGAACGTTTGTATCCTTTTGTTAGTAATTTTATGCTCACAAATGTAGCGGAAGATGTGGGCGTATCTGGTAATAGTGGTCCTGCGGGTGGGGCTCATGGTCGTGCATTGGAAGAGTATAGGATACGAGTTACCAAGATTAGGAATAGGGGAAATTTTTGTAGACTGGTCAAGCTTGCAAGGGTGAAGGATCGAGTATTGCTTCCCGGTAGAAAGCATGTTTGTTATAAAGCAACCGAGAAAGAGATTGGGGTATGTCATAGCAAGTATGGTTTACAATACGCAGTTATAGCAGTTCGTACTAGGAAATTTGGAAGAGGGAAGAATTGGTCTATAGATAATTTTGATAGATTGGGCAGGAGGATCAGTGAGCTTGGTTTTGTTCCTGTGTATGTTGGTTCTGGGAAAAGGATCAAGTTTTCTCGTGGGATTAG
>Ga0207997_1001173_pt1 | contig 13639 bp, 16 predicted proteins | sample AntAceMetag02UKN_FD_184777 | JGI IMG/M metagenome (GOLD analysis project Ga0207997, IMG submission 184777) | Saline lake microbial communities from Ace Lake, Antarctica - Antarctic Ace Lake Metagenome 02UKN (SPAdes) (version 2) | ecosystem: Environmental > Aquatic > Non-marine Saline and...
TAATTCATCTACTAATGTTAAATTATATATTGAATACATTCCAGTACAAGTACTATTAATTGTTATAGGTGAAACTGATTGGTTTAGTTCTGGTAAAGAATAAATGAATCCATTTGAAAAAGTTAAATTCCAATAGAAAGTTATATTTGTTGTAGAACCAACTGTAGGTGCTACTATATTTCTATCAACATAATATGTAGTTCCGCTTGAAGATATTGATCCAAAATAGTTTGTATTATTATAATTTAAATATGCCACAGTTACTTGGCTGATTCCATCAACAGTAATATTAAATGGATTCGTTGCTCCAGTTATTGTAGAAGGATTATAGTAACTATCAAGAAGAGTAATATTATAGGCCCATGAATAACTTGTTGAATTATAATTCCCTAGAGTATCATTAACCCAAATAGTTATATTATAATTCCCTTCTTCTAAAGTAAAGTTAGTAGAATTTGAAACTCCAGAAACACAACCTTCAATAGTAATGTTAGTTCCATTATAATCATACCAACAAGAATCTAAATTAGCGTCGGTGAAAGTTACATTAAGAGTTTCATTATCTCCTACCACACTATAATTATAAGTTCCTATAGGAGATTCTAAATCTATTGTTGGTGCGTTGGTATCAATTTCCACTGTATAATTTGTTGATGCAAAAGAACAAACTCCTGTTGAATCACATGATTGAACATTCCAAATTACTCCAGTTTTATCTTCAATAGTTCTATTCCAAGTTTCAGTTTCTGTTGAAAGAGTTAATCCTGTAGTAATATTATATTGTGTCCAAGTCCCAGTTTCATTAGTCCACAAAGACATATTTACAGCCGTTCTTACTCCACTTATAACTGCTGTTGCATTAAATGTTATAAGATTTGTAGAAGAAGTTGAATCATCTGCTGGAGAATTTAATGTTACTGTTACCCCAGTTGGATCAGCATCATAAGTAATTCCTGTTCCTCCATTATACCTTTGAACAATCTCTGCATCTGTTAAACTTCTATTCCAAAATCCTATTTCATCAAGAGTTCCATTATTAAAAGTAGTATCTGAATAAGCTATTGCTCCTAACTTTGTAACATTATCATGTGTAATATTTGTTGCATAATTTGCATCAGAACCTGAATCATATAAATCTCCATTTGCCCACATAGTTATATTTTGTCCATCTCTTCTTACGGTTAAATAATACCAACTTCCAGATGGTAATTCAAAAGTATCATATTCTTGAAAACCACCCGCACCATAATCTAATAGAACTAGAAAGTAAGTCCCTACTTTTCCAATTCTTAATCCTTTATCTAATCCTCCTGTTTCTCGCCCACCATAATAGACTTCATTAGTTCCGTCAGTATCTGGATAAACCCACATATCAACTGTAAAATCTGCTTGGAAAACTGCATTAAGAGAAGTTGGTAAGTTAATAGCATCTTCATTTTCTCCAGCAAAATTATAAGCAGTTCCAAGGATTCCTGAAACATTATCAGTTCCTACATTGGTCCCATTATTTAAACCTAAACTATCAATTATATTTCCTGTTCCTGTGACATCTTGTTCATCCATATTATAATAACTAACTAAACCAACATTCAAACTTGCAGTCCATGTTGCCCATTCACTTATAGTTTCTCCCATGAATTTTGGAACCCAATCAACATAATCTCCAACTTGAACTTCTGTAAAGATTCCAATAGTTACTTTCTTACCTGATGGTATCTCATCTATATCAGAAAATTTAATCCATGTTTCAATATCTTCTTGGTGTGACCCTATTTCTTTTTGTGTGCAATTTTGGTATGCAGTTCCATTTCCATAATATTTTCCAGTACATATAGTTTCATATTCAATAATCTTTGTATCTACATAAGTTAAATACTTATAATCAAATTCCCTATTGATTTCTTTTTTGTTAAGATTCATATCATAAAATTTCATATCTTGGAAAGCATTACCATAATCTAATTTAAAATTATCAATAGTAAACTCTGCTACCTTTTGATAACCTGCTCCAACTCTAACATTTTGTGGAGAAATTAATTGTAACTTTGCTAAAGTTTCTCCAAATCCTAAAGCATTAGTTATAGTTAGAGTTTTTGTATCTGAATTATAATCTTTAACATTATCCCATTCCATTGCAGAAACAAAACTAACTAAAAATAAGGACATACAAACTATCAACCCAACTAATAATAGTTTATTAGAATTTTGTTTCATTATATATCATCTCCTTTTTTAATTGTCTATCTTCTAGTAGAGTATCTCTTTTCCCTAAATTACAAGCTACACATGAAGTATTTAGATTATCTATATCATTTGTTCCACCTAATGCTTTTGGGATTATATGTTCTATATTCAATTTTACCTTATCTATTTTTACATTTCTACCACAATACTGACACGTGAAATTATCTCTTTTAAATATTTCAAATCTTAATTTTAGTAAAGAATTTTTTATCTTATCTTCAAATGGAATTAAATCATATTGTATTTTAAACCATTGTTGTCTGCATTCTTTGGAACAATAAACCTTCTTTTTATTATTTGTTAAAAAGCTATTATCACAGTTTTTACATGTTTTAATTTTTAGTGGTTTAGGAATATATTGTTTCTTCTTTACTTCCATTATTGTTTCTTCCTTACTTCCATTAATCCCATTTAGATATATATTACTTCTTTCTAACAATTCTTTCTTTCTCCTTTTTGGTTTTACTCTTTTATATTCTAACCTTTGATTTGATTCATTGGTATTTTTACATTGACTTGAACAATATTTTTTCCTACTATTTCCAACAAAAGAATTTCCACACTCAATACATATATTTTTAATTTGTTGTTTTTGATATTTGGCACATTGTTCTGAACAGTATTTTCTTCGTCCATCACCAACAAATGTTTTACCACATTTACATGTTTTAGTTAGTTGAGTTATGTATTGATTAATCCCTAAAGTCTTCTTAGAGAGCTTCCTATGGTTAGTTATTCGTTCCATTTATTAGATTCCTCCACCATATTCACCTTTATTTACTGATTGAACCCCAAACATTAAAATTCCACCAACTATTGCAATCACCGCCATTATAAATGGAGAATGAAGAATCATAAATGACATTATTGTTTGTTCTTGAAGTCTTGTAGAAATTTCATCATCATCAGTATAAATATCTTGATACATATTACTTATTATAACACATCCTAATATCATTAAAAGCATCAATGCAATATAAAATGCTATGAAAGCTGGGTGTGGATTGTAACCTCCAACAAAAACAAACACTAAAGTAAATACTAAAGCGAGAACATAACTCATTGCGATTAACCATGGCATTGCTTGAGTAAAAGTATCTGCTACTCCAACTGAATATTCAGCTGCTTGAGAAACATTTGCATCCCCAACCATTCCTAAACCTTCCATTACAGGAGTTAATTCATCACTAACTATATCTAACATTGGCCAGATTAAAGCAGCAGCAAATCCTAAAACTAAACTCCTAATAATACAAGAAAGAAAATCACGATTCCAATACCACCCTTCTTTTTTTTGTTTATCATGTTATTACTACCTCCTCCTTAGGAACAATTCCTAACTTCTTCATATAGTTTCCCATACTATTAAGAAGTTCATTTGATTTATGAAGGGAAGAGTTCGCACTATCTAATTGATTTGTAAACTTATTCCAACAAGTTCTATGGTAATAAGTTTTATCAATTAGCTTCTTATCCTTCCATTCAAAGTTTTCAAAATAGTTATCTCTATCTTCAATTATTTTCTTACAAAAACAACACTTTATTTTGATTTCCATTTTCCTAGTTTTGACTTTTTTATTTCTTCTAATAACTCTGGGTATTTATTATACTGATTATATATTGCTTCTGTTATTCTTGAAGGAGTAATCTTATCCTTCTCTTGAAATGATTTCAACCTACTTAAATCATCAATCCATTTCTTGAATAAAGGATCAGACCTTAATATCTCTGTTCGTTTCTTTCTCATATTTGCCATTATAAATTACCTCCAGGAAACACACCTCTGTTTAACATCTGTTGAAATTGTTTATCATGGAACATTGAAACAAATATCCATATCAACCAAAGGATTATTATGATTGGTGCCATACCCAAAGCTATTTTAAATATTGTAAATAACATATTCGCAACAAATTGTTCTTCCATAAAAGCAAAAGCAAGATTACTTGCAACATATATTATTGCAATGAAAAGAAAATACCCAGTCATCCATAAAACATTCCTAAAGTATTTCAAATAACTAATTGATAAGATTTTTCCTTCCTCATCTTTTTGATTTCTATTTGGTAGAAAACCCATTCCAATAAAGTTAAGGAAAAAGACTAGAACTAATAAAGCAAGAAATCCAATATACATTACTGCACCTGCTTCACTTAATTGTTTACCCATATAAGTTACATCAAACCAAAGAACATCAAAACTTGTATCTGTTCCTTTTAAATCCCCACTACCCATAACATCATATCTTCCTAAGACAGAAGTATTACAAAACTCATAAGTCCAAACTCCTCCTCCTTCATCATCCATATTATCATTAGCAATAGCTAGTGTTGAATTTGGATAAGCAATAGATAGATTAACATAAGTACAACTTGCACAAGTTTGTTTTACAATAATACAATCATCTTGTGTAGTCGGAGCATAATTATTAACTTCAGCACTAACTAAACTAATTAAAGATATCCCTAAGATAAATAGGACTAAGAAGTTTATTTGTTTCCCCATCCAAACCACCCGCCTTTAGTTTGAGGTACTGGACTCTTCCCACCAATAACCTCACTTATATTGAAATGTCTTCTTAATGATCCTCTTTCTTCTCCTTTCCATGCTCTGTTATGAGTTGATTCAACTAATGCTTTCAGTTGTGTAAATATCATTTCAAACTCACGAAGATTAAGTTTAGTTTTTTCAGACTTTATCTTTTTCAGTTCGTATTCCATTCTCCCACCTATTTCATTTAATATTTCAAACTTAACCTTTTTCTCATCAAAGTCTTTTTCAAATATCTCCGCAGTCATTTGTTTTGATTTTATCTTTTCATCTATCCTATCTTTTAATATATCTTTACATTCTATGAGTGTAGGAGTTTTAAAGAATACTTCATACTTTAGAAAGATTAAAGCATTAAATGAAAGTGAGAACTCTAACATTCTTCTAGCAATAGTTTTCTCATCGAAGTTTGATAGAAGAGTTTCTTTGTTAATATAACTCTGGATAATTTGCATAATCTTATCTACTCCCTCATTAGTAAGAACTCTTTTCTTTTCATCATCTATAGGAAACCAATCAAGTATTCCACTCTCATTAACTCTAAGAGAATCTTGTTTTAGAAGGTGATTTATTTCTGTTAATGTTTCTTTACAATCTAATTGAGCTTCAGCTAAGTTCTTCTCTCCTTCTTCCATTTGATATTGAAGTTGTTTAGTCTGGTTTGCAATTAGTGTTCCTTGTTGGGATGCAGAGTGTAAACCAACTTGATCCTCTACTTCGTTATAAGGTCTTCCTTCGTTTGGTTGTTCCATAGTTTAATCTAATAACCTCCGTAAATTGCTTGATTTAATGATGTTGGAGTAGACTGTGTAGGTGCTTTTCTTCTTGTGGGTGTATACTTCCTTTTAGATACTTTCTTTCTCATAACCCTAACATATTTTTTAGCAGCTTTTCTGTTCCTTGCTACTGGTTTTCCACTAGCAACTTTTTTAACACCTTTAGATACAGTTCTCCCAATAGTACTCCATGCAGATGGTCTTCTTGCCTTAGCTCTTGCTCTTTCACTTGCAACCTTTACTGCCTCGTCAGCATAAGATTGTCTTGCAGCAAGTGTAGTTTTCTTCTTTACAATTTTTTTATAAGCTTTTGACTCAGCCCTTTCTCGTTTAGATTTGAATAATCCCATTATATATTCTTACCTCCTTTCATCCTTCTAAGTTTGTTTACTATTTCGTAGTCGTCAATAACATAACCCTTATGGATTCTCTTCTTACACTTCTTAAGTTTAATTCCAAAGCCGATATTTATATCTTTCATTATAATTTATATCCCCCTTTAAATTTAATCGGTTTTAACTTCTTTAATGATTTCATAACCATCCCAGTTCCTTTTACTTTCCCCATTACTGGTAATGCTTTTCCCATGTTTCCCATCCCTTCACTAAAGTCTGCTCTAACATTTGTTTCTCCTTCTGTTCCACTCATGTTAGGGACTGCACCAACTAAGGTTGTTGCTCCTATTAAACCTGTTCCTATTCTTAATATTTCCATGTTTATTTTGACCTCCTTTTTAATCCTTTATAAAATTGGATTTCTGGGAGTTCTCCACTTCCTCTCTTTAATCTTCTCTTTGATGGTTCAATGAATAATGTACCTTCCTTTGTTTTCTTTGTTCTATATCCTGGGAGTTTAAATACTTTTGATTTAGGAACTTTAAATGTAGCACCAAGAGTTCCTGATGCAAACTTCTTTCCTAAACTAAATGCTTCTCGTTCTGTTCTTCCAACACCTAATGGTTTAAACTTACCGAACCTACGACCGAATACTTGGAATCCTCCAGAAGATATTTTAGACTTTGATTTGGGTAAATAGAAACCTAAAGGAGAAGAGGTTTTGGTTGGAGCATATCGCCAGTTGATTTTTGTTTTGGGATGAACATAAGAACTATACATTTTTGAAACAGAAGTTGATGGAGAAACTTTACTTGAACTAACTATTGAAGAATATGCTTTACTTACAGACGGAGTAACTGAACTTTTAATGGTAGAATAACCCCTTGAACTACTTCCACCAGAAGAAGAAACTTTTGAAGAAATAATTGAATAACTTGGGATAGAACTTGAGGAACTTGAATAAGAAGGTGTGATGCTTATCTGTGAAGGAGTTGCTGTGCTTGATGAAGATGTTGTTGAAGATGTTGATCCTAATCCAGCATAACCTAAATTAAATACATTTGGAGCAAAAGAACTTGATGGAACATAAGAACTACTTGAACCAGTTAGTGATGACGAAGGAACATTTAAATTAGTAAGAGTATTCTCTGTAAGATATGCTCCTGTTTGGATTGGTATTCTTCTTCCACCAAACTTAAACCAACCTGTTCCTCCAACGTCCACTCTTGGTCCTGTAACAACTCCTTCCACTTCTAGTTTAGCTCCTGGAAGATATAATGTTCCTTGTTGTGTTGGACTTCCAAAAATATATTGTTTCCACCCCTTTGCTGTAGCATCTAATGGATTAGCAACAACTGTTTCTTTTCCAGGAAGGTTTTTAATATTCTCGAAATAACTTGAATAAAGAACTGGTTTAGTTCCAGCAGTAGAACCTCCAATCTGTAATGAACTTCCCTCTATATTCCCACTTCTAAAGAAATAAACACTTGCTCCCTTCCCTGAATAATAAACTTGATATTCATTTAATCCTGGTATATTTTCATTCCACTTTGCAGGAGTTGCTGAATAACCAGAACCAGTTACAACATTTTTTATATCTGTTGGTAGGAATTTCTTTGGAAGATAATATTGCTCTACTCCTCCTTGCTTACCTAAGAACCAATCTTTTTGTGTGGAGGGAGTATCATAAGGAAATGAAGTTACTTTCCCAGTTCTCGGAACTACTTTTCCATTAACAATATCATAATAATTTACTGACGATAAACCTTTCGTTTTTCCTTCTACTAATGGATCTACTAATCTGTATTGTCTTTCATAAAATTGTCCTGGTTTATATCCTCTATATTTCCAACTCTTAGGATTATACCATTTAGATGCTTCTGCTCTTGCATAAAAAACTGCTTGTTCTTTTCCAGAAGGAGTCGCCCTAATAAATGGTTTATCTCCAATTCCTGGAGTATAAATTTGTGGTGCATTTCTTGTTCTCAAATAATCCATAGATTTCTCATAAGCTGCTGGACCCCATACACCAGCAAGAATAGTCCCACCAGAACCTATTGCTGCACCAGATGCAACATATATATCACCAGTTTCTTTATATTTTTGATAGAACTGCAACCCCCCAATTCCAACACCTAAACCAGTTCCAGCAGTATAAGCACCATACTTGATTATTTTTAATTTGGTTGCACTTCCTGTAATTGTTGTTCCAGTAGAAGCACCAGCTGCCCCCGCATAAACTCCTTTTAATCCAGAGTAAGCAACTAATCCACCGAGAGCAATCTGTCCTCCAGCCATCCATTTTTGTCCCTTAGTTTCTGCTGTTTCGTATGCCTTTCCACCTTCTAAAGTAATATCCAAACCCAGAGGGATTCTTAAAACAGGAGAGAAATATGGGACTGTTTGACCACCAGTAATAAGTGCTGTTGCTCCTACTCGTTTTGTCTTTGATGGTGATGTTGCAATTATTTCAAAGGAGGATCTTCTTGGAGTTGAAAGTCTATTCATTGCTTCACTTTCTTTTGCATAATCTACATACATATTATATTTCATTATAGCTTTTTCTTGAACTGGTGTAAGTTGTTGGGTTATATTCCCTGAACTAATTTGTTCCTCAGTAATCCCAGAAGATATTAAATTTGCATAAGACATATCTAACTTCGGAGCAATATTCTTTGTGTAGTCTATAATATCTAATCTTAATTGTTCTTGATCCTTCCCTAAATTATATTGATAAACTGGATTAACAAACTTTCCAATCGTTGATAATGTTGAACCACCATAAATATCTTGCTCTTGTTTTCCTGTTAATTTATAATCAAAGAACTTTGCTTGACCTACAACTGGGACAGCACTCATTATTGCACCAGCCCTAATATCCCTCTGTGTCATTAGGTTCTGTTCTTCAGCAGTTAAACTTCTAACAAAAGTAGAAGTTCCTTGACCCATTGCATAAGGTTTCATTACTGCACTAAGTTGTTCATTATAATAATTTCCTTCACCAAAATCAAAGGGGATATTATTTGTTTCTTGTGATTCTGTTACTTCATTTATTCTAGCAACTTCTTTTGGAGGTTTTCCACCAGGAAGATAACCCCCAAAAAATTTTGCATCAAATTGTGTATATGGATTCTCACTATAAACCATCTCACCATCCTTTAATAAATAACTTGAAGTTATTGGGTCGTTTTGAATACCAAACCCACCTTTTTTATTTATAATTTTAATATCATTAGGTCTATAGAATAAATTATTAGATGAGGGTATAACAAAATCTGAACTAGATACTTTTTTAGATACTGGTACGACTTCTTTCTTAACAATCCTTTGTTCACTTCTATAACCAACTCGGTCTCCTGGTTTAATATTAAATTTCTTTCTTGCTTCAGATTCTCGGAGTCTTCTATATTGATTAGCAGTTAATCCACCCGTTCCTGGAACAACAATATTTCCATGATAAGTTGAAGTCCTTTGATAAGTTGAACCTGCTCCTGGAGTTGTTATTCTCACCCCTCCTGCAGAACTACTTGATCTTATTACTGTTTCTGTCTCTCTTTGTTTTTGAGCTTGAGCTTCTGCTTTGGCTTGTCGCTGTGCTTCTACTTTTATTTGTGCTTGTCGTTGAGCTGCTGCTTGTGATTGAGTTGCTGCATTAGAAGATGTTGCTTGTGCTTGAGCTGCTACATTAGAAACTGAAGATGAACCTCCACCCCCTCCTCCTCCACCACCAGGAGTATATAATCCAGGAGCTATTTTTTGTGGTTGATTAGGATCATAAGATTGAGGACCAGAAGGAGTAAATCTAATTGTTGAAGGAGATTTAGTCGTCGTCGTAGTTGTTTTTGTAGGTGTTGGTTTAATATATCCTCCAGGAAGTTTTCCTTTGAATACACTCTTATCTACATATTTGTATACTTTAGAATACCAAGCCATTAATTACTAACCTCTTCATTGTAACATTGTTACACTCCAAATTATTTAAATGTTTCTATTCCAATTAGAAATGTTTATAAAGATAAAGTTATTATTATAACAAGTATGGAAGAGGTAGATCACCAGCCAACAAAATTTAATATGGCTATCTCAACTTTGATGAGATTAGATAAAGTTTTGAGTTATAATACAATGGTTTCTATTAATGGGGATTTAATAAAATGGTATGATGGTCTTTATGAATTGAGAAGAGGTATCACACCTTTTATTAAAACTACAGAGTTTGAAAAAATTAAAAAGAAGTTTGAAGAAATCAATAATAAAATATGGTTAAGTCGAGGAAAGAATGGATTACAAATTATTCCATCGGAAATTGGAAGAGTTTATAATCAACTTGACGAGGTATCTATAATTATGCATATAGCAATGAATGAATCTGGATTGTTAATGCCTAAATCAGATGACCCAAGATTCGCACTTAATAATTAAATGAAAATAAAATTAAAAGAAATTTCTCCAGAGAAAAAAGTTACCGAAAAAGAAATTTATTTAGATGGAATATTAAAATCAAATCTTGATCTTGGAATGAAACAACTTAGAAGGGATTGGGATCAAGTGTGGTTTATTGATGGACCAGAAGGTGCAGGTAAAAGTGTTCTTGCAGCTACACTTGCTTATTATGTTTCTCCTGAAGAAAGACGACACGATTTACTTGATAGAATAATTATTAAGATTGAAGATGCACCAACTGTAATTAAAGCTGCAAAACCATTTGATGGTGTAGTTATCGACGAGAGTTTTGGTGGAATGTCTTCAGCTGGATTTATGAATAAGTTAAATAAGATGTTACAAAGAATGTTTACAGAAATTAGAGCTAAGAATCTCTTCATCTTTATTGTTGCTCCAACTTTTATGGATATTAATAAGTATTTTGCTATTTGGAGGAGTAAATGTTTACTTCATGTATATTCAACCAAGGGTGAACGAGGTTATTGTTCTTTCTTTAGTGCAGACCGTAAAAAGAAACTATATATCATTGGAAAGAAGAAATTTTATGATTATCAATGTGTCTTTCCGAACTTTAGATTTAGGTTTACTAACTGTGCTGATAAATTTATGGACTGGGATGCTTATAAAGCTAAGAAAGCAGCCAAGAACCTTGAGATAGAAGAAGAAAGCTTTAGTCATCAAAGTATAGAGAAGCTTGTTAGGGAAGAAGGAATAAAAAATAATAAAAAATTAGACAAACCACTCCTTCAAAGGGAACTTGCAGTATTGTTTGGGTGTAGTGTGGGTTCTATAAAGAACTATGAGAGGGACGTTAGGGTAGATAAGGTCTATGGGGAAAACATATTATCTAATCTTAATCCAAAAATCACACCCACAAACGAAGAGGACCTTAGTGCACAGCAAGAATCGTCGTCAGTAATAGAAGAAGAGGACCTTAGTGCACAGTTAGATGGAGAAGAAGATGAGTAAAAGTAATCAAAAAGAAGTAGTAAATATCTGTTGGTGGAAACTTATTGTAGTTATTACTGCCTTTGCATTAGCTCTGATCACAATGCTACTAATATTCAAGAAAGTTTCTTAGGTATACCAGTATTACAATAAGTACATTCACCAATACTTTCAGGTATATTTTTTTTGCATACTTTACATTTTTCCATTATTATAAAAACGGTTAAGGTTGTTTGGATTTAAGAATAACAAACAACAGCCACGCTGTTTGGATAATAAAAACTATATATACAATTCCTAATCCTAAATGGTATTGGATGTTTGGAGTTCTAATAAAACCTAATCCTTGAGCTTGTGCTGGACCATAAGCTTGTTCCCACATCATTCCACTCAACCCAATATCTATGGCCCAGAACCCAGTTAATAAAAAGAACTGCAAAAGAAATAAAATTAATATCTTATTGAATTTCATTTTTCTTTCGATTTATTTTCTTATAAGGATACTTACGATTCTCTTTCTTCTTCTCCTTCGCTGTATTTCGTTTTTCCATTTAATCTAATTCTGATAATCTATCGTAAAGATTTAGATATTCTCCGTTGGCAGATTCTAATTTACAAATTCCATAAACATTATCATAATTATTGATATGATATTTCATTATAGATTCTTGCCATTCATAAGAGTTAGATGCAATGTTTCCAATATTGAAAGATTGTTGCTTTAGAATATTATCATCTTTATCTTGGACCATACAATTTATTACAACATTTTTAGCTTCAACATTTCCATAGTTACTTATCCAATAATCAAATAATGATTCTGAACCATCGTCGATGTTTTCTCCCCATTCTAAAAATTCTACCATAAGCATTGGTTGTTGTTTCTCTTCATAGATAGTTATTGTTTCTGATTCAGATGGTATAACCATATAAATCAACATCCCAACTAAGATCCCTATAAAAAAGATAACTAAATAATTTTTCCTTTCATTTGTTTTTTCCATTTGTTTTTCCTCCCATAATTTAGTTCCTATAATTTCATAAATTCTGCACAACTATTAACTTTAATTATCATTGTTCTTTATGGTATTTAATAAATATTTACCTTATATATACCCAATATAAGATATAAATTATTTATCTTTAATACCTCCTTCCCCCCCTATTTTGATACAGACCTTCCAATATTCTATCGATTTGAATCACATCCGCATTATTGAATACTGATGCGGAACCATAATGATTAAGATAAGTCTCAAAATTATGTCCAAGCCTTAAGCAAATCTCTTCCGCAGGTATTCCTAAAGCCCTCAGCCAGTTACCATGAGTCTTTCTTATGTTATGTAATGAAAAGTTCCAAGGATCTTTTATTTCAGATTTTATTAATATCCTCTTAAACATTTGGGAGACTGTTTGTTTTGTTATTGGTTTTATATTACTTGAAGAAAATAAATATTCATTACTTGTTTCGCTTAAACCTTTTTGTTTGATATACTTTCTAAGTCTTTTCATAAACTTTGGTGAAAGTGCTATTGTCCGAGGCTTTCCTGATCTTTCATTTTTCTTAGCCTTAGTTTTAGTCTTCCAAAGTCTCACCGAATCTCTTGGAAAATCAAAATCCACTGGCCTAACATGTCTAGCTTCATCAATTCTTGATCCTGTCTGGATTAGAAAATCAAATATTGGTTGTTTACTATTATTTAATGTTTCATAAAATTTAACCCATTCGTCTGGGAAAAAATATCTACCCCTATGGTCTCTAACAGAATAACTTTTACCATCACTTTTTATTCCCACCTGTAAATTTTCTTTATCAGTTCTTTTTAATTTAAGTTTTCTCTTTCCACAAATACATTCGAAACAATCTCCCTTATCCTCATATTTATGTACATGAATAATCTTATTCATATATCCTTGTGGGTTTATTTCTTGTTTCATCTTATTAAAGTTAAACATTTAATGTTTAATGTACTTTATATAGCTTTCGTTCTGTTGTTTATAATATTAAAAGATAAACACTATTTATATACCTTTTGGTTGCTATTTTGTGCAATCTTTGTAAAACATTTACTACAAACACAACGACCATTTGATAACCTAAATTCACCTATTTCTTCCTTACAATAATCACACAGCTCGTCTGTCATTATTAATTTCCTTTTCTAAATCTCCTGGTGAGATCATCATTGCACCGCATCCTAATTGTTCTGGATATCTTTTGTAAAACTTATAGGTTTGACAAGTTTCAAAATCATAAGGACAATCTCTTTCACTTATTTCTGCTATGATACAATCTTTTATGTATGGACATATCATTTTACTTCTCCTCCTAAGATTGCGTCT
>Ga0207997_1001175_pt1 | contig 13628 bp, 12 predicted proteins | sample AntAceMetag02UKN_FD_184777 | JGI IMG/M metagenome (GOLD analysis project Ga0207997, IMG submission 184777) | Saline lake microbial communities from Ace Lake, Antarctica - Antarctic Ace Lake Metagenome 02UKN (SPAdes) (version 2) | ecosystem: Environmental > Aquatic > Non-marine Saline and...
AACGGTAGATACAACTTCTTTTCCATCAGAGATTACGCCAGAGGCCCAGCCTCAGCCACAAGTAGATGTTGCTCCTGTGGCACCTGAAGAGCCGAATGTGGACGAACAACAATTTCTTCCAGACTCAACTCCAGTTAGTTTTAATGCCCAGCCTGTGGTTGATCCTATGGCTCCCCCTGATCCAGACAAAGATAAAGATTTAGGTCATCCACTTGTGGGCGCTGCTATTGAGGGCATTAAAGATATACCTCGTAATGTGCTGGCACTTGGGGAGGGTAGAGAGAGACTTGCTAGTGAGGATTATGACATAAATCTTGAGAATAAGATAAAGGTTGCTGGTGCGGTGAAGCGATATAAAGAGTCGCTTAGTGCAGCTCCAGAGCAAGATGTAAACGCGCAGTTTCCTCTGCCGAAGTCTATTGGTGCGTCATCTGTTTTGCAGGAAGGTGATGAAGATGCTATCCTTGTTGCTACTGGTGCAAAGAGTTTAGACGAGGTTACTTTAGACATGCTTGAAAATGTAAATAATCAGGTAAAAATAAGCGAAGAAGAGATTGATAAATTTAGACAAACCAGTCAAGCGCTTAAAAACTCCGCAGAAGCGTCCAAGCTTGCTAGGACAGAAGGGTTCTTGAAAGACAGTAAATATAAAGATCTAAAGGGAGTCGCAGGCTTGGCTCAAGATATCGTTCGCAATGCTCCAAACTTATCGGCTACAGTTCTTTTGAGTATGGCAAATCCCGCAGCGGGAACTGCGTTGGCAGGGACTCAGATTGCTGGTGGTCAATTGGGAGAGTTGCTAGATGATCCTGGCGTTGACACAGAGAGAGCGCTCCAAGCTGCGTTTGTTAACACGATGCTACAGTTGCCTATGGAAAAGTTCGGTCTTGGTAGAATTACAAAACACATAAAAGGTTCTGGGATTGCGAGTAGTGTTGGCAAGTCGCTCCTTGATGTGGCGGCAGTAGAGTTTTTGACAGAAGCGTTCCAAGAAGTGCCACAAGCTATAACAGAAATCTGGGCAAAGTCCAAAGGTAAGACTGCTGGGGAACAGGTAAAAAATTTCGTAGAAAATGGTGGAGACTTGCTTGGGAAGATGTTTTATTCTGGATTGCTGGGAATGTTCTCTGGGGGTGGGATAGCTGCTGGTGGTAGAGTTGTCAGCAATCTTACGGCAAAAGCCAGTACGCAGGAGGGAGATGTCAATCTGGAAGATTTAACTCCTAAAGATCAAGGAAAGGAGGCTGCCGTTGAACCAATACCAGAAGGAGATGTTCAAGCGCAAGAAGCAGCATCTAGAACACCACAAGAAATTGAAAAGGCAAAGTTCTTTAAATTACAAGAAGAAACAGAAACGCCAGGAGAAGTTGTCTCTGAAGTCGTACAAGAGGGAGTGCCAACAGTCGAGCAACCTGCTATCCCCGAAGCTGACGTTGTTACAGATCAACCTGTCGTTGAAGAAAAAGTCGTAGAAGAGCCAAGCCCAGATGCTGTGGTAGAGTCTGTTTTAGAGCCAACCAAGGAGCCAGGAGAGGAAGAATTAACACCTCCAGTTACAGAAGAATCTTTTCCGGTAGAGTATTCTCCAGAAGCAGAGTCTGAAGCTGTAATCGCAGAGGAACAAGCCGAAGGTGTTGATCCAGCTAAGATAGCAGACTTTGAAAGAGACTACAATTATAGTAAGCTTGCTAAAGATGGTATTGCCGCTGAGGAAAAACTTTTGGAGAAAGATCATGAGGGTGCTCAGGCTGCTGCTAAGAATGAAGTCCTCCGTTTTGAAAATCAAGTGGAAGTGGAAGGGCATAGTACCAAGCTTAGATCTGAGCTTGCAAAAACCATAAAAGGAAATCAATGGAAGTTAATCCTTGGAATCAAAAATACTGTTAGAGATGGCAAGCCAATATATAGAACAAAAGAGGTTGAGGCGCAACTCCAAGCTATTGCTGACGGCCTAAATGAGACAAAATCTACAATAGAAGAGACTGGAACTAGGGGGAAAGACGCTCCTCCTCAAGCAGTGCTGGACTTAGTTGACCACTGGTCAGCAGACGACGTTGCAGACTTGGCTGGCAATGCAATGACGCGATCAGAGTTAAATAAATATAAAACTAAGACTAAAGCAAAAATAGAAAGGCTTGACAGAGACCTTGCGGCGTTTGAGGAACAGGCGAATCAAAGGGGGCAAGACCTAGAGCGACAAAAAGTTAATCTTGGTATGATTAAGTTTGAGCGAATCCCAGAACACGTTCTTGACAAAAAGTATAACAAAGCCCTCAGACGAATCCTTAAGGATAGAGAGGTTGTTCCTCAAAGTACGAGTAGACGCAATCTTATTAAAGCAATAATGCAAACGCAGGAAACTATGAAAAAGGAGATCCCAGTTGAATCAACCCCAGAACGCAACCAAAAGACTAAGCCCAAGCCAGAACCAGGAAGTCCAGAAGCTAAGGCAGAAACAGTGGTCAAAAGGTCCGAAGCAAAGACAAAAGAAGACTTGTCGGTCGACCAAAAGATAGCAAGATTAGAATCAGAGATTGATGAGCTTGACAAGCGGAAAGATGATATTAAGGCCGACATTAAATCTAAAAAGATTACAACTCCTGGAGCTGTGTTTAGTAAAGGTGTAGTAATTGGTCGCCAAGAAGCTCTTGCAAAAATTAAGAAAGTAGATTTAAAGAAAAATATAGATCTAAAAAGACTTAAAGAGCGCGTGACAGATTACGCCAGAAACAAGTCAATTCCAATAGCTGATAAGCGGTTACTTCTGAGTAACATCAAGTCGTTAAAAACAAGAAACCAAGCATTAAGACTTGTTGAAAAGGTCGATAAGATTGAGGCTAAATTTGAAAAAAACAAAGCCATTGTAGCTGTTAACAAAGCTATTGATTCAATTCCTGGCTCACTTTCAAAAGCTCTTGGGAAGAGTATCTCTGAGAGGTTCGGGAAGATTGACATAGGGCGAGCAGAGTTGACAGAAAAAGCTAAGAACAAAATAAAAGCTCTGCGTTCACACCTAAAGACTCAGCTAGGATTTTTTAAGAATGAGCCAGAAATAAAGGCGTTGATAGAAAAGGTTGACGGCGCTCTTTCAGAAGCTGGGAATCTAAAAAGACTAAATACAGAGCAGCTCCAGTCTATTGTTGAAGACATTAATGAGATTACTCGTAGGGCAGAGTTTAAGTATGTAAAGACTAGTCCTATGACTGGAAAGACTCACTCTGAATCTGCTGAGATTGCTCGTGACAATATATTAAAGTCAAAGACATTGAAGGGTAGAAAGAAATCTAAAAAACCACAAAAAGAAGTCATAATTGGAGATACTAAAGTTCAAGGAAAAGGTCTAATTAAGACCCTTGGGAAGTTTTGGGGTATAGAGTCTGATATTCCTGAGCTTATCTCAGAGAGAGCGGAGGGGATGGATATTGATGACAAAAATGCTACGTACTCTCCAACAATATACGGTGGTCTTAATGACGGTTCTCATGCGGAAAAGCGTGGGTCGTTAGATAGAACTGAGGCATTGCAAAACAAGCTATCGTTTCTTGGTCTTACTGGGAAAAAACTCGAAGCTGCAAGTGAGTGGTTAGGGCAAAAGAACGCTGTTAAGAAAACATTCACTTTGGAAAACGGCAAGAAGATCGCACTAACAATCGGGCAGCGGATGGATGTTTATAATCATTTAAAAAACGACCATAACACACAAGCGTTACTTGATAACGATATTACTCTCGATTCCGTGTTCATGGAAGAAAAGCTAACTACAGAAGAGAAGTCTGCAAGTGTAACTGAGGCAGACTTAGACGCAATTGTAAAAGACATTCCAGCTCGCTATAAAGAGTTGGCTGATTGGATGATGGTTTACCTGGAGAGAAACAGTAGTCCACTAATAAATAAGACTTCAATGAGTATTAATGGTTTTGACATGGCTACCGTAGAGAATTATTGGGGTTTACTTAGAACTGATATATATAAGAATTTCTTGGGAGAAGCTTCAAGTCCAGGCGACCTGAATGACAACGTAGTTCAATCGCTTGAAAGTGCTGGATGGACGAAAGAGCGAAGTGGTAAAGCAAAAGGTAGTGTTGTTATTCGGGATGCGTTTAGAGCTTTCGGTGACATGACAAATATTGCGATTACTTATAATGCTTTTGCTGAGAGATTGCGTTTCATGAAACAGATGCAGCTGGATACTAAAGTTGCGTTTCAAGAACGAGGAAACCTTGAAGACTGGAATGCTCTGAATACGGCAATATCTGACATCGAAGGTATGATGGCTGACAGAACAACAGGTAATGAAAAACTAATTAATACAGCAATAAGTAATGTCCAGAAAAATATCCTTGGATTTAACCCGTATGTTGTCGCTAAGCAATTGGCTTCTTATCCGTTCCTCTTTGTAGAGTTTGATGAGGTGCATGTTTTAGCTGCGCTGCAAGCTGTTCCTGGCTTTGTGGGTGGCAACAGAGCAAAGACTAGGGCTGAGATGAAAAGGGCTTCGATAGAGCTGTATGATAGAATCATGACAGGTTCTCTCAGTATTGAAATGGGTGGAAAAACAAATAGAGTAAAAAGTCAACAAATGTATGGTATCGAGCATTTTAGTTTTAGCGAGTGGAGTACTGGTGCAATAAAGACTGCTGATGAGTTGGTTATCAATATCGCGTGGGATGCCGCAAAAAGGCAGATTGCAGCCAACACAGATCTCAAAGGTAAAGCAAAAGAAGCTGCTGTTGGGAAGCTGGCAGAGAAAGCTGTAAGAAGAACTCAACCTACTTTTGATAATAAGGATAGATCGCAAATTAGTCGAAAGAGAAGTATCCCTAATCGTTTGCTTTTCCCGTTTACATCGGTTCCGAACAAAATGCTCTCAACAATAAGGAGAAGTCATTTACAATATGTTCGTGGTAAGCAAACCGCTGGGGACAAAGCTAAGCTGATGAGAGACGTGTTTCTCTATGTGTTGATTCCTTCGACGGCAATAATGCGAGCCGTAAACGGTGCTAACGCAAGAAATAGAGATTATGGGGAAGAAAAAGATGGCTGGGATAAACTCAATGAATGGATTCAGGGTACGCTGAGTGTTCACTATCTCGCTCCAAGAATAGTTGATGCTGGGTATAGATTTATAAGGGGGTTTACTGATGGGCCTAAGCGAGCTTTTGGAGGGAACAGTGGAAATCTCCTTGATTCTAAAATGGCTAGTATTGGCAGAGATATGGAGCGGCTGACTTCCGCAATAAGAGATGAAGATCTGTCTAGGGGTAGGGTTGATCGTTTCATGGATGGAGCGGCTGGGGTTATTGATGGCGTAGCTGCGCTAACAACTGGCGTTCCAGTTAAAAATGTCTACAGGGCAGGAAAGGATGCCGTTAAGCTTTTGGCGGGGCACGAAAAATACAAAAGCGAAGCTGACGAAGAGGCTCAGAAGCAAGGGTATAGACCAACGATATCTAGAGATTTTGTCAGAGATGGTGAAACTGGGCGCGAAAGCGGAACCATGAACGAAAAACTTTATCAGGAGTTTCTTGGAGGTATCCATGACCATGCAACCAGAATCCTTACGGACAATAGGCAGATTAATTTGCTCTCAAAAAAAGTCGCTCAAAGTATCGGAGAAAAGGGTGTAAAGAGATATACTCATTTAAGCAAGGAGGGGAAGACTGCTGTAATGAAACTTGTGTTTAGACGTGCAAAAGAAAGAGCAAAACAAAATAGAGACTATATGAAAGCAATTGAAAAAGAACCAGTGTCAAAAGAATGAGGATTAAATATGAACGAAGTATTTGTGTTTATTGGACAAAATTTCATCGTCGCCTCAATTTCTCTAATCGTAGGAGTTACTGTTGCCTGGATAGCAGCTCATATGAGAAACAAACCATCGAAAGATAATCATGCTTGTCAGGCAAGGCATGAAAATTTGAATGAGTCAATCACAGAAATAAAAACAGGAGTAGTTCAGTTGCAAACTAAATTCGAATATACTGAAAAGACTCTTGATAAAATTGATACCACCCTGGGGAATATCGTCGAACGTATGGCGGTTGTGGAAGTAAAAGCTACATAAATAAAGAAAGACCCCTAGCGCTTAAGGACACTAGAGGTCTCACACAATCAACCACTCATTGAAGGTAGGGGCAACTTGGGATTCACCCCTCAGTTTCAATATAACAAACATGGTCGATCTTCGCAACTAAATTAAATTAAAATCGAAATTCTTTCCAGGGCATTTGTTTCCGATCCTTCGATGAGGCTCTACTGGCAACGGTCCGTAAACTTTCGTTAGCATCGTCCTCAGTAGATTAAAGCTATCATACTGATCTGCTGTAGGTGTCTCTGTTCGAAAGTCTCCCTCAAAAACAGCTCCAACTGAGACAGTGTTGTCGCCAATCTTGTGGGCACCAACGTTTCTTAAGTCTCTCCCAGGCTCGATGAGTCCACTCTTGCGAACAAGGAAATGGTAACCAGAGTCTTCGAATCCACGCTCTCCGACGTGCCAACGCATGATGTCTTTCATAGAAGTTTTTGAGGCCAGACTGTGGTGTACCGTAATCTTTGTGGTAAATTGTCTCTGTCTCATATCTCACCTCTTTTTTTGTAATATTTGGTCAGAGCTTTCTTATAATGATTGTGCCAGTAAATCCCAGAAATGAAGCTGGGAATCCACCGCCTCCATCCACCAATTCTATAGTTTTCATAACAGTCTCTAAATCCCGCAGCGAGAGGGGGGAGGTTAGACACAAAATCGTTTCCCGCAATTACATTTACGCCGCTAATCGGAAGTTTTTTAAATTCATTCCTAAAGTCTCTGCCCCCAACTCTTGGTGATCCAAAAGTAATAAGGTTAACTTCGCTTTTATTATAAAAAGCAATGTCATAAGCACAAAGGCTCGCAATTGCGCTGCCACGAGAATGCCCGATAACAGTGATATCGTTGGGGCACCTTCCTTCCAAGATTTTGGAGACTTGCTCCGCAAATCCCACCCAGGTCGCGGCGAAACCAGCATGAACATTCTTTGGGCCAACCTTTACAAATCGGAGATTGTTGATCCAGTCCTTGAGATCGTCACTACCCTGGAATGCGAGAATTAGATTGTCGTCTTTGTCAATCGCAGCTATGCCATAATCGTGCTTGTAATCTAGGGTGAAAACTTCTTTTAAGTCTAATCTTATCTTTAATCCTGCGTAATCTTTTTCGTCTAAAGCTTGGCAGTACTCCCAGGCTTTCAGCAAGTAGGGTGTTTCTTTCATTCTTCCTCCTCGTCGTAGTAGATGGTAACGTCTGCCCTTGGCTTTGCAGAGAACCATTTCGCAACAGTCAAGTGATAGACCTGTTTGTCATCGACAAACGCAAAAGAGTTTAAGGCATCCAGGATACATTTTCCCACATTGTCAACGTCGGGCATCTTGACATATTTAGTTTTATTCTCCAAAATAGCGTTTGTCTTCTTCATGGACAGTGAGGCTGGCACTGGAAAATAGCAGTCTATCACGACTCTTAGTGCACCTGTTAACGGGTCGAGTTTGCTGGCCATTCCATAGTATACCTTGACTAGGTTTTCGTAACTAGCCGTAGTCGATGGGGTATACATCTTTACAAATTTGCCAACACGAGCTGCACGTGGTCGTCCTTTGGGAATTGGTCGCCCTGGTATGCTAAAAAATATTGACTTCATTTTACTTTCTTCTTTCTCTTGAGTTTTAATTTTCCCTCGTTCTCAGTTATGTGTCCGTTAAAATATTCTTTTATTTCTTTTTTCTTTCCAAAGAGCTTCTCAGCTTGTGACACCGTTAGCATCTTCGGCTCAGTCTGACAAACGGTTCTAGGCTTTCCAGTTTTGTCTGCGAGTTCTTTAAGCATGGCTAAGGAAACTGTCTCATTTGTCCAGCTTCTTGACTTGTTTCCTGGAGCAACTTCGTGATCTGCAAACACTAGGGTGCTGTCTACTGATACGGTCTCAATGGAGGCTATAGCTTTCTCTGTCCATTTACTTAGTGCGAGCAAGTCGTCGTAGAGTGTTGACCGCTGGACAGGAGAGATTGCCTTGAGGTGATCTGCAATTCCAACATGTTTTGGTATGCCTAAAACAAGCCCTCTCTGAGCTGGGCAAGTGTCGTAAGCTTTACACCAATGGCACTGAATTTTGCCTCTAACGAGAGGAGCATTTGGGTCTTCGCAGTTGGCAATAATGTCTGCAATTTCCAGCTTTATATTTTCGATATCTTCTTTGTTAAACTCTGTCCATGTCATCTGGTATTCTTCTTGAGACTCAGGCTGAAGCTTGACACAGCGTACGTTGGCTCCACCGTACATATCGTAAGCTCCGAGAGCATAGGCTTTAAATTGCCTGTTCCATTTTGGAGCCGGAACGTAGTCAAATCCATACTTCCAATCTATGACAATAACCATAACTCCAGGAACAATTATCAAGCAATCAACTCTACTGCCATGCTCCCCAGATGGTATCCCATATTCAGTTAAGTCAACTTGAGTTTCGTAAGCGACAACAGCGTCTGGGCCAGCTCTGTCAATCTCTGCACGAGTCATGTTAACGCAGTATGCTACTGCTTGCGCGTCGTGGTCGTTATCAAAAACCTCAACACCTTTACCCTCAAGGGTATTCTGCGTCGCCTTGTGTAGTTTTACTCCTCTGGTCGCATCTTTGTCTGATGGCTCTAAGATCTGCTCTTTCTCCATCTTGTCAAGAATCTCTTTTTCAAGTCTCATGCTGCCTGGGCACAGATATCTGCGCTCTAAATTGCTTGGACTATTGATACTACGAATCATCTGTCACTCCTAGTTTTGTTAAGTATTTCTGCAATGGTCTTTAAGTCTACTGGCTTTGTCCCAAAAAACAATGTTTGGTGTCTGTCAAATATAACCGCTTTGTATGGTCCGTTACTTTTGCGCCTAAACATGCTTGGGTAGTTGTAGCAACATTTGTCGCAACAGGAGAACTCGTCTTTTGGACTGTACTCGCATTCAACGCACATGTCATCCATCTATTTCCCTCCTTTTAATTTTTCTTTGAGTTTTTTCGTAGCCTCTGCTTGACTTTCGGTCTGAATCGGATCAATCAATTCTTCCTGCACAGCAACTTTCTCAGGCTTTACTTCTTTGGCTTTTTTCGGTGGTGTAGCATCCTTCTTTTTTTCAAGAAAAGCCTCTTCAATAGACAAGTCTCCGTCTCTAATGGCGGTATATATCCCCTGAAGATTTTCAATGTCTCTCAAGGATATCTCTGTCATTTTTTCTTTCTCGATCTTTTTGAGAAGCTGAGATTCTGTCACGCCCATTTCGTCGAACGCTTTAACCATCATCGCAGACCTGTCTCCAATTGTTGCAGCATTGCCAATTGCAACTTGCTTCGCCGCGTCTGATATTTCTTTGACGTATGATAGCGGTATCATTTTAAACACTGAGTTGCGAAAAGCTATTGCACAGGCCGCATTTGCTGTTACATTTATCATGTCTTCAGTAAACCTCTTCCCGTACTTGTCGAGAATCTTTCTCCGAACTTCTACCTTGACAAGTGAGTTGCTCTCTAGGTCAACCGCGCCAGCTTCGGCGATGATTGATCCATGCTCTATCGCAATGACTCTACTGTAAACTCTGCAATTGCCATAAGCATTAACAGCGATCTCGGCAAGCCTTACACTGGGGCCGCTTATCTTTTTTCCACCCCTAGGAATTGAGTAGTTGCATGACATCGCAACTTCTACATTATGAGTTGCAAGTGTCAACGCTTTCTGCTGAAACTGAGCGATACTGCGCGGATATTTTCTGGCGGTACTTATCTGAGTGTCAATCTCAGCGCTTGTCAAGCTTGTTATTACTGACGTATCCGACGTTTGTAGTTGGTTATTCATAATATCTCCCTTATTCTTGATTTAATATTTTCACTATCCAACCCAATAACAGCCCATTCGAGGTACTCTGGATCTTCTTCTTTTATCCATCCGAGAGTTTTTAGGCGATACTTTCCAAAAGGCATTTCAAACTTTTCGGGCTTTTGTCTCATCCACTTTTTCCAGCCACACTCGTCGCAATACAAGCCAATGTGCTTTCCTCTCTGTTTGAGATATTGCCTGCTACTACACTTGTCGCAATTGGTCTCGATGTATTCCTCTTCTACTGGATTAGTCATTATCTTCATAATATCCTCCTTAAGTTAAAATTGTCATACTATTTCACAACCTTCCATGTGCATAAAGTCGTCAATGTGACAGTCGTAGCAGCACGTTAAGTTGGGACAGTTGCTTTGGACGATGTGGTAAAAGTCATCACCAAATTTGTCGTAAGCTTCGTTCATTATTCTAGTAACTAGCTTTGAGTTGGGGTGCCCTATTATTGGACACTCGTTACATTTCTCGTCGCACAATTTCTTCTTCATAAATCCTCCTTAAGTTCTGCTCTTGCTTTTGCTTCGCCTCTTGCTTGGTAAAGCCCGTTTGCGTGATTTAGCCTCTGCTGCATTATAACCATTTCGACAAAATGTTTAGAGGCATCCCCGATATCTTTATCTTTTTCTAATATGGCAAGAACCATGTCGAGTAAGTCATGCTTTGTTAAGTGCAGGATTAGCTTCTCCGTCGTTTGGTCGCAAATTTCAAAGCATTTGTGTTCACCATCTGTGTAGTAGATGTTGTGGAAATTAAACCCAATAATCTCTTTCATAAATCCTCCTTGTTTTTTCTCTTTTAAAATTGTTCTTCCGGCCTTTCTAGGCTAGAAGTTTCCATTAGTTCTTTTGAGTATTCAATTTCTTTTAAAAACATCCCAACGTTTTGAAAATTCGTTATAATATTTACGTTCTTCGATCTCTGTTTCGGTTAATTCCTCGTAGCAGCCGTTGAAAGTGTTGTATTTTAATTTCGCAATACCTGGCTTGCCTCCGTATCTGTTTTTGATCTTTTGTACGTGTATTTCTGTTGTGTTATCCTCAAAATTTCTCCAAACACATAGTCCATTGTCGGCTTTATTTTTCCAGTGAGCAGAGCCGTCAACATCGTATAGGTCTGGAACGGGGGTGTTTCCATCTTTATCTCTGTTCATTTTTCTTGGATGTACAACAATCCAAAATCCAAGTTGGTGTATTCTGGCAAAGTTTCGACATTTAGATAGGCACTGGCCAATGTATTCTGTCGTTGACAAGTCTTTTGGTTTTGTGCTTTCCAACTCGTTGAAAGGGTCGATAATCGTAGCTTTGACTCCTTTCTCTTTGATTGCTTTTTCCGTAGAGCTTAGCACTGACGATAGATTTAAGTTCTCCTTTGAAGGGTCAAACACATAAAAATGTTCTTCGACAAACTTAACGGCTAAACTAAATTCCATCTCAGTGGGTTTTCCGTGACCAGAAAAAGGTTTTTTTGTTATTATGTCGATTAGCTTTTGGTAGTAGATGTCTACGGGATAACTTTCTGGGGAAAAAACTGCAAACTTCCATCCGTGGTTTTTTGCCATATTGACTGCAATCGTATCCATCATCAATGTTTTTCCGTGTCCAGGGATTCCATTAAGAATATTGAGCTGCCCAGGGTAAACTGTGTAATATTCGTCCAAACATTTAATGCCAACACTTAAGCCTTTCGTGTATCCACTTTTTCTAAGAGAATAAATCCTTTCCTTTGCCTCTTTTTTGTCGAAGAAACAAGCATCTACAACAAACTCTTTATCAAGAGAGCTTTGTATTTGCCTGTCACCATATTTATTAGCGTAAAGAGATTTTGCGGCAGCATTAAAGTCTCCACCATGCTCTAATATTGCGTAAACAGCACTTGCTTTGTAAATCATAAGGGATTGGAAAGGCTCGGAATTTGTAGAGAAGATATAAAATCTATCGGGTATGTGATTCCACGTTGCAGATTGTGAGTTCTCATCTTTTCCTGGCCGCCTAAAAACAACCCTGCTTCCCTTTGCAGACAGAATCTTCCACCCGTGCCTCTCCAATAGCCCTGGGAGGTCACTCCTCGCATCGTAGTCGTCTAGGGGACTCAATCCCTCCATCGCCTTCAAAGACCTCTCCACTGGCCTGTATTCCACCACAGGGGCCTCGTCTAATGTTATTGCACAACTTACAAGCTCTCCCACCTCTTCATCTGTTAGTGTTTGTATCTTTGAGAAATCTCCAAAAAGAAGATCATAACCTTCAGCTGGAGCGCAAAAGACGTATCCACGCTCTCCTTTAGCCTCAATCATAGCGTCGCCATCTTTGTTTCTTGCAAACTTTGTTGTGGTAGCGTCCATATTGGTTCTAAAATAGACATGATAGCCGCGGCTAGGGGTTGTTTCAACAACAACTTTACTCAAAAGGTCTGGAGAGTCTTTGACAACAAGGTCAACCCACTCATTCCATCGGTCTCCGTATTTTACGTCAAAGTCAAAAACCCACAGCCCACCAGAGACTTTGCCACAAACAATCGCAACTCCACCCGACCATTTTTTTGTCTCTTCTCCTGGGAGCTTTGTCTTATATCTTCCCCACTTGTTCGTCCCAATAGATTCTTCAAGCATCTTGAAGTTTGGGCGCTTGTCTTTGCAGGGGAAAACAGACAGTCCGTAGCTTATGTATTGTTCAAAAATGTTCATGCTTATTGTCTTTGGTTTTTTAAATTGGATATTGCTGCTTTTCTTTTTTGACTACTTGGTTCCACTCTTGTCTTGACGCATTTCTAAATGTTGCGTCCCAGTCTATCTTTTTAGCTTTGGACTTCCGCTTCTTTTCCCAGCCATCCTTTGTTGCCCAATATTCTCGAATCGCTTTGTTGAGCGTTTTCACTATGTCGAAGTCGGGGAGGGCTTTTTCTAGATCAGACACTTTCTCAGGATCATTAACAAAAGATGTAAACGCTGCTCTTAAGTCATCTTTGTAGTCTTCGAAAGAATTTCTCCATAGTATTATTACTTCTTCTGTTCTTACATTCTTGTTTATAGTTCGGCGGGGCTTCGGCGCTGCTTCGGCATCATCAGGGCTACCGTTCTGGCTGCCGTATCGGCAAGCGTCCTGGTAAGTGTCGTAGTTACATACAGTTATAAGAGATCCCCTTGTGGTCTTCGTAGTGGCGACCATACCGGCTACCCTTAGCCACTTCATAGCATTTTCGCATTGGGTGATTTTGTAGGTAACTTTTCTGTATCCAACGAACCATTTTAAGTCCTCTTGGATCTCTTTGACCGTTCTGATACATTGGCCTCTTTTGCACACATTTGTGTCCTCATGATTACATTGCATTAGTATCCAATCCCACACTTCTCGAATGTGAGGAGGAGCGTTAAAAACTTTTGAATCTTGAATACATCTTGCTTTCATGTAATATCCTCTGTGCATAAAGGTTCGCCCTATGGGTATAAAAAGCGAGGAGCACGGGTGGAAAACAGTATGCCGGTTAAGGATAGCAGACTGCTTATTCCGTACTTATCTCGCTTAAAACTTTTGATTTCACTTTAGGATTCCTTAACCTGAAGAAGTGACGATGGCATCCAACCATCTTTATCAAAATAATAAATGCAAACGTTTTGTCAAACACTAGAAGCAGGATCGTGACTACATCACGTTGTGCCCCACTGAGCAGCCATTGCTTGCGCTATCCCTCTGTAGGTTATGCTTCTTAATTTGCTTCTATCTTTTGAT
>Ga0207997_1001176_pt1 | contig 13625 bp, 23 predicted proteins | sample AntAceMetag02UKN_FD_184777 | JGI IMG/M metagenome (GOLD analysis project Ga0207997, IMG submission 184777) | Saline lake microbial communities from Ace Lake, Antarctica - Antarctic Ace Lake Metagenome 02UKN (SPAdes) (version 2) | ecosystem: Environmental > Aquatic > Non-marine Saline and...
TAATTTGCGTAGGCTGAATGTAACACAGCCATACAGTTCATGTGATGATGTCAAAGGCTTTATAGCAACAGCGACTGAACATAGGGCTAAAAGCCCCGCACTTTAGTGCGCGGGATTATGTTACTTAATATTCAACCTCTTTTGTTTTCTTTCTATTCTCTTTTTCCTTTCTCTTTCTTTTACTTCTGGTTTTTGATTATATTCCCTCATATATTTCTTTAATTCTTCTTTATGTTTTAAACGATATATTCTTCTTTGTATATTTAATAATTCCCTTTTATCATTCTCTCTTTCTCTTTCTAACCACCCTTTCCTTTTCTCCAATATACCTTGTTTGAACCAAGGATCAATACTATTTACAAGTTCTATTGTTACTTCTTCAATTTCTTGTGGTTGATTTGTCATTCTAAACCTTCATTATATATCCATTTGGACTTTCCATACATAATCCTTCTTTGCAACTATTGGAAAAATATTTATCAAATTCATCATTTGTCATATTTATGCAATATTTATTCTTAAATACATCAATTAACAATGGAACTTTCAATTTTTCTAATCCTGATTTAAATTTCTGGAATTGTGTTAGTATAGGTTTTTGTATATTAGTTCCTATTTGTTGTTCATTAATCTCTTGTTGAATATTACTTTTATTATTAATTTGGCAGGTTTTAACAGATTCAACATATATATCCCAAGCATCATTAACATCTTTTTCTGTTACACTTTTTCTTAATCTTAATTTAGCAAATGCTGTGCTTAATCTAATCATGGCATGAAGTTGTCTTACTGTTAATGGATTTGTTTGATCTATTGTTCTTCTATATTCAACTAATCCTCTAAACTTATTCATAATTAATTCTTTAGCTTCTTTAGTTAATTTTGGATTTAATCCTCTTGCATAAATTATATATTTAACAAGAGTATCTTCTGGAATTAATTTATCTTCATCTGTTTTATTTTTCATAATTTTTTCCATTAACTTTAACATTTGATTATCAGTATTTCTTAATATCCATATCAAATCAAATCTTGTAATTAAAGCATAAGGTAATTGTAATTGACTTAATAAATTATTTTGTGTCATATCAAATCTATGTGATTTAGGATTACAAGCTACAACTAAAGTAGTTCTAGCCATTAAACTTGCATTAATACCTGCTTTGTTTATTGTAACTGTTCCTTGTTCAGCACATTCATTAAGATCATTCTTTTCTTCATCACGCATCTTATCAATTTCATCTACAGCACAAAGTCCTTCATTTGCTAATACAACAGTTCCAGCATTTAAACTCCAAGTTCCAGTTATTTCATCCTTCATTACACTTGCAGTTAATCCAACTGAACTACTTGCTGCACCATTTGCATATCTACAAAATGGAAACAAATCTGAAAGTCTTTGTAATAAATCACTCTTTGCCAATCCTGGTTCACCTGCAAATAATATATGTATTTCATTCCTTTTACAGTTACCACCTTTCACTAATGCCAATAATAAACTTTGTTTCTGAATATCAATATTAACTAAATCCGGAAAGAATGATTGTGTTAATACTGCGACTGTATCTTCTCTATTTGCTATTTCCTGTATTTCTTCCTTTTCTTCATTAGTAAGATTATATTTAAGACTTTTAACCTGTGGTTCAATATAATTAGCTTCTACAATTAAATCTCCTCTTACATCCTTTGCATTGTTCTTTATTATAGGCATTTCTCTAATAATACCATTAATTCGTATTCTACTACCTGGATTATAATACTGTTGTAGTGAATACTGTGCTAGTGTACCTTTTAGTAGAATAGTTATCTGTTGAGTGTTTGTTCTGCCTTGTAGTTGTTCTGGGAGTTCTTCTAGCTTCAATACTTGTAAATCCACCATTATCTTCTTTTTAATCATAAATTTACCCTTCCTTCCACATCCACATCTACTTGGTTCAACAATTTTATGTTCTGTTTGTAATACTGGAAAAGAATTTCCACAAGAAGGACATTCAAAGTAAATAACTGTTGTTAATGGTTTAACTTGACTTGTTTGTTTAATACAACCATCAATACTAAACAATTTATCTTTATGTTCAATTCTTATCTCAGATACCTTCAAATTCTGTGTTTTTGGTAAGTTTTTAATACAAACTTCAATTTTCTTATCATATACACTTTCTATTGATACTTCAATCTTTTTTAATGTTTCATCTGTATCATCAAGAACCATATCTGCAAGTATTGGATTATGCTTACTTATATTAGTAAAATCCAAACATACCCATTTTCTACCTTTGTTCATACATTCTGTTAATTCTTTCTTTAATTTATTCTTAACATAATCCTTTAGATCTTCAAGTTCTTTACGTAATGTTTTTTCATGTGAATTTAATTTTTCTTGTTGATTTTCCTTTTCTTTAATTTGATTATTAATATTTAATAATATTTTTAATCCTGCTTCTGTTATTTTATACTTATTTGGTTTTTCAGATATTAATTCAATTAATCCATTATCATATAATCCTGTATTTCTATCTTGTCTATGAACTATTTTAGATACTATATTATGATTTAACTTTAATATTCTTGATACATCATTTATAGTAAGTATATTATGAAATAAAAATAATATTTGTATATCTTTATTTAATTTATTATAATGGGATATAAGGGATATATGGGTATATTGTTTATATAGGGTTAATTGGGTAGAAGTTTTACCCAAATATCCCATATCCCATGTACTTACTATAGATATTTTTTCATTTATCAACTTATTTCCCTCACAACATCTTCTTTTTTAAACATACCAAAGCAATCCCATATATTTTTATTATCTAATAAATCATTAACTCTAGCACTTTTTTCATCTTTTTTTGGTCTTTTTTGTTTCCATTTTGTTTCTCTTTTAGTATAAGATATATTATTTGGGTTAAAAGATTCACAAATAATATCAAAATTATTTACTGGTTCATAAGCCCCATCATGTTTAAACTCATATTTCTTATATTTAGAATTCCAATTTATATATATTGATTTTACATATAATCCATTAATTGTATGTTTTTTACACCATTTAAAGAATGATAAAGTAATAATATTTATATTTAAATTTTGTTTTATATTTTCTAATTGGTCTTTTATATCTTCTTCTAAATCTCCAAAATATATAAATTCAACTTGATTAACATCAATATTTAATATATTTTTGTTTTTAATTATAACTAATGGATATTGTAATGTACCATATATATCATTTATTTTAATATCAGATGATTCTTTTATTTTTGCTTCTATTATAATTATTTTATATTTTTTTATACCTTCATTATTAATATATTCTTCTAAATGATAACCATCAAATCTAATTTTTTCATATCCCCATTTATCAATATATTTATTTTTTTCTAAATAATCTAATAAATCTAATTTATTATTTGATTTATATAATTCATTTATTTTTTTTAATTTAATCCAATTTGTAATAATTTTTGAACCACAAAGTCCACATTTTTGTCCTCTTTTTATACTTAATCTTAATTGAATTTCCTCACCTTTATTTAATTTACAAGATGTGTTTTCACATTTTTTCTGATTTTTCTGATTAATTTTATAACATGAACTAATATTACCAATTTCAATATCTTCTTTTGTTATTATTCCTGTTAAAAATAATTTTCCTTTATTATAAAATTCTTTTCTAATTTTGTAAAATGGTAATAATTTATTTTTCTTTTCCTCAAAAATAGTTCTAATTGCTTTTTCTTTTAAATCATCACAATAATCTGTTTGTCTTATTATATAATTCATTGCATTTGATTTTAATACATTTTTTGACCATATATTACCACAACTACCTTTAATTAAATCACTTTCTCCATCATATCCTGATATATCCCATTCTTCATCAAAATAAGGTGGTCCTATTTTTCCATCATATCGTTCACTATAATCTTCCCAATTATACATTTTCTCTTTTTTCCACCATCTCAAACTTCCTACTCTCTCTATTCCACTTCCAATCCTTCCCACTAAAATCAACGAAACTTGAATCTAACACATAATCTTTCGCTTCTATATCCTTTTTTGGATAATCAAATTGACTGAGAATCCTTTTTTTCATCTTCCACCACCTTTTCTTTTTTCCACATAGAAATAAACTTACCATTCTTGCCAGTATCATCTTGAATTATTAAAGTATCTTCTGGATTTAAATCCAAATATTTTGCTAGATCAGTAGGAATAACAATCGCAAGAGAAACTGTACCCCATTTTTTTAACGTTCTTTCATATTGCATTTCTTAATCACCACTTATATGGATATATTGTAAGTATATAAATCTTATGTTATATTAGTATAGGTTTTACTATATTAACATACATATTATAATACTAATATACCTTATTTTGTTCAACTATTTCTTTTTCTGATGGTATAAATTCTTCTTTCCTAATCATAACACCAACTAGAATATCGTAGAATATACCTCTTTGTTTTTCAGTTGCATTTACTATTATATCTCTAAATGTTTTACGTTGTATGTTTCCTAAATGTTGTCTTTGTTGTTCATTCATCTCATATTCACCTACTTCTTTATTATAATATACTTTGCCATAGTTCTGCTTCAATCAATAGTTCTTGACGACATTTACCTTCAAGTGGTATTGGTGTTATATTTCTATTTACAATTACTTCACATACTTTGTATTTTGTCATTCTTCTTTCCTCTTTTCTTTACTACAAATATTCCACTAATAAATAATAATAAAAATGTTATTGTAAATCCTAAATAATTATAAGAAAAAAATATTGAACAACATATAACTATTATCCAACCAATAAAAGTTGTCTTGTTCATTATTCAAAACCTCTCTTGAATATTTTGGTTTACTTGATCACTTTCTTTTTCACTAAACTTTCCTTCTACAATCATTCTTTTAATCATTTGACTTATCATGTTATTTTCTTTATTCATTTCTTAACACCTCTTGTTTTATTAGTTCAACTACTTTTTCATTTAATGTAATAGTTCTTGGAACTTGTTCTTTAAACTTTTTCCATATACTTTCTTCAATCACGATTGTTATTGGTTTTATTTCCATTGTATAGTATTATATAGTGTACTACTATATAAATGTTTCTATGATTCTGACATTACCCCATACATATATATGTAAATATTTGTATTCTAGTATAGTGATTAGTATATTAATAGACTAATATTATTAATAATATTAATAGTATTAGTATTATTAGTATTATTAATAATATGTATTATACTTATGTATTTAATCATACAAATGTTTATATATGTCAACACATATAATATATATCGTGGTGGTTATAGTATGGTAATATACACTAATGGTAATAGGATAATAAAGAAAGTATGTATTAACAAAGCTATTAATAAGAATGGAATTCTATTTGTTACAGTACCAAGATATTGTGGATTAGAAGTTGGAGATCATGTTGAGATATTAAAAGTAGATATAACAAATCCTAGAAGAACATTTAGAATGAGATAATAAATGGGTGATTAAAATAGAAAAGAAAATAGATTGTATGGAATGTAAACATGAATGGAGATATAAGTATGTTGATCTTATTAAAAGAGAACATTACTATTGCATACATTGTTTAATGGAGAAGGTGAGATGAAAGTAGCAATATATTGTAGGGTAAGTATGCAAGATCAAACAGTAGATAACCAAGTTATCCCTTTGAAGGCATACTGTGAAAGAATGGGTTGGGAGTATGAATTATTCACAGAACAAGAAAGTACTAGGAAAACAAGACCAATTCAATGGGCTTTGTATAATAGGTTACTTCATAAAGAATTTGATGGTTTATTAATATATAAGTTTGATAGGTGGGCAAGAAGTACTAAAGAACTAATAGAACATATAGAGAATTTAGTTAATAAAGATATTATGGTATATTCATATAGTGAGAATTTAGATTTATCTAGTTCAATGGGTAGGGCTATGCTAACAATCATTTCTGCATTTGCTCAATTAGAAAGAGATATTATTAGAGAAAGAACAATAGCTGGGTTAAATAGAGCAAGGGCACAAGGTAAAAAGTTAGGGAGACCTAGAAAAGGTAATAATAATTATAAGAGACCATCAAGAGCAGAAGTAAGTGAATGTATAGGAAAAGGTATGACAGTTAGAGAAACAGCCAAAGAATTGAAAACATCAAGGTATTGGGCTCAAACTGTTATGTCCGAAGTTAAGAATGTTAATGGGGGGGGTATTTCCCTTATAGAGTAATCTTGTCCTACAATGGACGTTTGTTTTGTATGAGAAATCAATAAAATTAGACTTAAAAGAAAGACTACTTCCTAAACATTAATCTTACAGGTCGTTTTACTGTACTATAAACTCTTGATCTTCTGCTTAATTTACTTCTAGCCAATCTTAATACATTACTATTTATTCTATTACCTTTCTTTGCAACTACACTCAAAGGCACAAATCTTCCTTTCTTTATGAATCTTGCATTAGCCCTTGTGATTGCTATATGGGGTGGTAAGTTTGTTCCTAATGTAGTTACCCTATATCCTTGTTTCTTTAATCTTCTTATCAAATCAGCATTTTTCTTATATGAAGCTAATGTTCTATCAAGTATAATATCTTTTTTTTGTGATGCAGCCAATCTTACTAACTCAGTTTCAATATCACTACTTTCTCTATGTAATAAAGTGGCATGAAGAAGTAAGTATTTTTTTATAGGAGAAGGATCATGTTTAGCCAAAGCCATTTTTATATCATCATTGTTTATAACAATAGCCCTTTCCTTCACAAATTTTCTTAAAACACTTGTTTTCCCAGAAGCAGTAGGACCACCAAAAATATAAACATCTGGTGATTTTGAGGATGTATCTTGCTTTAAGAATCGTTTTATGATCTTCTTTTGTACTACAACCCTTGAAGGTATATATTTTTCATTCTTTGAATATTCTGCTTTAGTATCTTTTCCTTTCTTGAAATCTGCTAGAATTTTTATTAAAGTATTTTTTTCATTCCTTTTTAAAATAGTTCTTCTCATATATTTAGCTACTTTTAATGATCTTTTTATTTGTTTTTTAGAACTTCTTAATGGTTTTACATTTTTATATTTAGAAAATCGTACTCCTTTACTTGCTTTTCTCCTAGTTTTCACTTTATTTTAATTTTATTAGTATAATAATTTATAAATTTTTGTATATTAATTACTATACTTTGAGTATTCTTCCTCAATTTCATCTTCTAATTTATCTAGCTTATCATCTAATTTTTTTTCTTTTAATTTTTCTCTTGTCATTACAATCACTTCCTTTCCTATAAATTGTTTATATGCTTTAATCTTAGCTCCATTACCAAATTTAGTAACTTTAGCAATATATAATTCTTTTGGTTTTTCTCTGCTCATTTTAAGCTACCTCCTGTGCTATTTCTCTTGCTGTTCTTATGTTCCATTCTTTCAAAAAAGATTGCCAACATCCATTATAAGGCGACCATCTGAATCCATTACTTTTTAATTTAGTTCTTACTTCATCACTTGGTTTTTCAGGAAAGAATAATTTAACTCTATTTGCTTCCTTATCAACTTTTAATGTTATTTCTCCGTAAGTTTCTTCAACTTCTTCTATTTGTTTTACTTTTTGTAATTGTTTTATTCTTTGTTTTACGGACCTTATATTTTGACCTAAGTTGCTTAAATGATATGAAGGATATTGGTCTGTACCTTCTTTTCTAGCTTTCTTATTGTGTTCTTTTATTTGTGTTCTTTGTCCTTCTAATTTTATTACTTTTTCTTCAAGTTTTTTAATTGCATCATCATCATCTGAACTTATTGCTAAATTATTCTCTGCTGATTCTGCCCTCTGTTCATAATATTCTGCTTTATCAGATTCTTCAACAAATTTATCCATAGCTGAATGTATTCTTTTTATGTGTGCTCTGTGTGCCCCTTCTGAATGGTGTCCTACTAAAATAGGCTGTCCCATAGGAATAACACTTGCTAACTTATTTGACCGTTCATAAGAACTATTACTATTCTCTCTAGCTTTCTGTGCTAATGATTTAAATCTTTCAATTCTTGCTTCTTTTCTTTCTTCGTAATTCATTTTAAGCTACCTCCACTATATATCCATCAAACATAGCACCACTCTCAAATTTAGGATCTGCTTTTACTTTAACTACATTAGTTAAATCAAGTCCTTGTAATACTTTCCAAGCTAATTGATGGTAATTATACCATTGACTAAATTTATCAAATGGTATATTCTCACCCATTTCTTCTATTGTTTGAGGTATCTTCAAATCAAACTCTTTAGCAACTTCTTGTGCTGTTTGTAAATTAAGTTTATCTGAATATTCTCTACGTGTTTGTACAAATTTTGCTTGTGGTAAATCTTCTCTTGAATTAGTATGTTCATAATAATCTATCATCCCATTAAAAGATCCATATTGATATTTCTTAGTTATTTCTTCAATTTGGTTTCTAGTTGGACCATCTGTCCAATCTACATCAACAGCATTACCATTTGCAAAAGATTCACTTGTTACTTTAAATTTTGTTTCTGGAAAAGATTGTTTTAATTCTTTTCTTATTGCACTTGCACACATTGCTTGACTTGATTTTTGTTTTGTTTCATTCATTTTGATTTCCTCCAATATAATATGTATATACTTACCACTATATAAACCTTTTTAGAATGTCGGTATAATAAGAGAATTTGTGCTTAAATAAGTATAAAAATAGAGAATGTTTACTATTCTGGGATTATTCCGACAACTCTTTCATAGACACATTGAAGTCCCTTCTTTTCTTTGCTGCCAACTTATCCATTGCAGAAGCACGATCTTCTACATATCTACTATAACCACGTTGAATAGCCATCCAACTCATATTTATAGAAAGACTATCAGGCATTTCTTTCCATTGTAGTTTATCATCTTTCCTTCTAATGTAATCAACAGCAGAATAGAACCTATTAATCCACTGCCTTTGTGCTTTGTTTTCATCATCCATTATAGATTGTGTTGCTTTATCTTTCTTACGATCATAAATATCACTATCAATTCCCATTTCTTCAAGTTCTTTTACTTTACTATATCCCATAAAGCTATACTTTTTACTATACTTCCACTGCTTCTTCCCATAGAAAAACAAATCTTTCTTCTGGGTATAGCTGTAAAACTTGAAATAACCACGTTTAATCCCATCAGGACTTGTTACATGAATCAAAGCCCTAGTTCTAGCTACTGCAAAATAGCTTGATAGAAGGAAAATATAAGGGATTATAAGCACTATATAGAGTTGCCTTTTCCTTATTAGTGTGAAGTACTTCTTAATAGTATTCTGAACCTTAGTCATGGCTTCCGTACCTAATCCTGCCAATACAAATTCATCAAATAGTATTGCAGAATGAGGTGGTGCAGTATTAACAACTCTTTCAAATTGTTTAGGTGTCCATACAATATAGTTCAGATTGAATAAACTTCGTTTCTTCTTCTGATTATATGCCAGGTAATAACAGATTGCAGCACCAAGTACTGTTTTCCCTGAATTATGTGTTATTATACCATTTTCTAATATGAAATTGTGGTATAAAGGCACTTTTAAATCATAAGTTTCTTTTTCTCCAACATATTTAATTGATTTAATTTCTTCAAAATGCATCTTTCCACCTTCTTTATGTTCTTATTTATCATATCTTGAGAAAAATGTAATATTTTATATCCCATATCTAATAGTTCTTTATCTCTTATTTTTTCTTTGTTTTTATCAGTATGAAATCTTTTACCATCACATTCTATTAATAATTTTTTAATTTTGAAATCAGGAAATTTATAACTTTCTTTTGTTTTTACATACATATTATATTCATATTTTATATTATTATTTTTTAATATTCTTTCAACTGCTTTTTCTAATGATGTTTTTTTATTTCTTTTTAACATTCTATTAAGCATTTTATCAGGATGTTCTCTAATAAACTTTTTCATTCCTTCACTTTTTTTCTTTCTAACCTCAGGTCTTTTACTTGGATTATCTCTTAAATTAAACTTTATTGTTTCTCTACTCCTAAAATAGTTAATATTTCTTTTTATATTTAATCTACTTACTTTATGAGTTATTGACGACCAATTTCTATTTAATTTTAAACATAATTTTTCTTTTTCCCCATTCCAATAATTTTTATATAAATATACAAGTTCTTCATTTGTCCATAACTTCCCATAGTTATGTTTTCTTAATTGTTTTATTCTATATTTTTTTGCATAACAACTTCTACATAATAGTGATTTACTTCCATAACTTATAATTTCTGAACAATTTATACATTTTATTATTTTAGTTCTTTTAATTATATAAGAAATATTTAATCTATTTGCTTTATTAATTATTGATTTCCTTGTTCTATTTAGAATAATGTTTATTTTTGAACCTAAAATAGGATATTTATTTTTCATTAATTCTATTTCTTGTTTAGTGAATCTTCGCATAAGATTAAATCTCCTACTTTTAATTTCCCTAATTTTCTTTCTACAATCTTATTATTTTCTTTAATGAAAAATGTATGATCTTTTGTTGCATTTACATTCCTTCCATCCTTTAATCCCATCTTATAGCAACTTTTAACCCCAGTATTTATAAATTTTGCTATACTATATGTTTCTAAATCATTATTAAAACATTTTACTACATTCCACTCACCACATTCAGATATTTTTTTATTACCATCTTTTGTTTTTATAATTGTATCAGAATCCAAACAACCTTCCATTCCATCTATTAAAAGGATTCCGTCCCATTTTTGCTTAACTGCATCTTTAAGCCAATCAAGATTATGTTTTAGAGTTTTATCCATAAGAAATCCTTTATCTGTTACTTTCTTCATGTAAAATACTATTTTAATCACCCATATCTAATATTGCATTTTTTGCTTTAGAAAAATCAACAGGTAATTCTAATTTTGCTTCTTTCATTTGTCTATATAGTTTAATTTCTGTTTCTTCCAGATCATCTATAATCATTCTTAATAAATGTTTTAATTTTTTCTTTGCACTTGGATTGTTTTTATTATTACTCATAATATAAGCATTGTATATATCTTCTTTTATTTTACCTCGTAAAACTTCCTCAACCTTTTTATCTTTAAGGTAACTTGCAACGTGCTTCCATAATTGTTTTAGAATTTTATAGTAAACAACAACGGTTCCATAGTTTTCAAAAGAAGATTTAATAGAAGCAGTGTGAACACTATCCTTTAACTTATACATAATCTCATAAAACTTATCGGCATTGTTAAACGTAACATTACCTCTCTTACTATTATAATTCCCAAAAGCCATACTTAACCACCCCAGTTAAATTAATACATACTTCTTTTCTTTCTTTTACCTATTCTTTTATTTTTCCTTCTATTAGGTTTTAAATCACCTTTCTTTCCTACTCGTGGTGTTCCACCACATTCTCCTTTTCTTGCTACCATTTTTCCTCCATTTAAATCCAAACTTCAAAATCAACACCTTTTCTTTTTAATAATGCTCTATTTCTAACACCTAACTTTTTATTTAAATTATCACTTGCTTTTTTTATTGCTACTGCTTCTAACCATGTTCTTGTTGTTGCCACTCTTTTCTTTTTTCTTCTCATTTTCTCCCCCATTAATTTGGTTCTTGTACTGCAACTCTTATTGCTGCTGATAATGATGTTGCAACAATACAAATTATCAATATTCTGGTATCAATCATTCCAATACCATTAACTCTTATTAACCAGAATAATAATGCAACTAATGTTGTAACAGTAAATGAAACAGGCATTATTGTATAAATACTATAATCTTTCTTGGATAAATAACTAAATACAACTACTAATAATATTAACAACATAGCATAAGCTAACCATCTTCCACTAAGTCTGTTTGCTTCAAACATAAATCTTGAAGCATCTAATGCAGTTCCATTGGTTATATTTATTAAGTTGTATGTTGCCATTTTATACTTTCACCTTTAACCAAGCATATAATCCTCTCATTAAAAATGCTAAAAATATAATTGAAAATAATGAAATCCATATCCATTCTGAAACAAAATTAAATGCTGTTGCAGTAGCATTACGCATCGTTTCAAACATAAGTCTTGCTTCTTTTAATTTATTAAATACTGTTATACTACCTAACCAACTACTATCACTTGGATCATCACCAGGAGGTAAAGTAGTATCTTCATTTTCAGTTGAATTAATTAAAGTATTAGTTTCTGCTTTTATAGTATCAAATCCAGATATATCAATGTCAGTACTATCAGATATACTATAAGTAGTAGCACTAGAATAAAATACATAAGTGAACCCAGTAAATATTACTGCAAATAAAGTTAATGCAGTAATCATACTTTGTAAAGTCATTTCTGCTTTATTATTCATGGTGTTGTCCTCTTTTGTATTATGAATCCTATTATTAATGTTATTACAAACACAGTTATACCTACTCCTCCTTCACTAGCCAAAGTACCAGTTTGGAATGTTGTTAAATTTACAAATGGTGTAAATGTTGCTATCATAAACACTAATCCAGCACCAACTATCCCTGCTGATGGTGAATATGTAAATGCCATTAAGAATACTGTTATCATTAATAGGAATGTTAAATATAACCCCATGTTACCAAAATCTGGGAAGGTTGTGAATTTTATTTTAAGATATGCAGAATTAATTATTTTATTCACTGTTTGATTTTCAGGTAAATAACTAACAAAACATTCATAACTTACATCACTTGTATTTCCTGTTGCATTAACTACTATTGATTGACTAAATGAAGAAGTATTGCTACAAGTTCTGTTTAATAAGGTATAACCTGATGCACCTATTCCTAATTGTTTAACTTCTAAACAGAACTCAGCAGTATTTCCACTATCTGTTTCAGATACAGTAATGCAAGTACTTACATTACTTACATTTGTAAATTTTATTGAACTTGTATAATCATTATATATATCTCTTATTGTTACATATCCATCATCACTAACACATTGAAAATATATAACTGTATCAACAGAAGATATACTGAATGGTCTTTCTGTTTGATAACATACTGTTCCTTCATTTGTTACAGTGAACGAATAGAATACCTTATCCTTAACCAGTGGTGCAAGATATTCTCCTTTAACATTAGTATATAAATCAAGAACTTTTATACTTGTACTTGTTGTATGATTAAATACATAAACCTTAATGTTTGCATCTTCAATTACATTATTTACTTCATCAACAACTGTTAATAATACATCAATTACATCTGTATCATTTGCTTCTGTCGTGTATAAATCAATACTAATTTCTGAATTAGTTGTTGTTACATTATAATAAGTATCTCTTGCATCATAATTATTTGAATAATAATTTATACGTAATAAACCTGTGTTGATACCATTAATTGTACCTACACCACTATCTGTTGTTATACTATCTGAATAACTCCTGGAAGCCATATAAAGATTGATTGTAAAGCTATCATCTGTTATTAATACACCAGTTTCTTCATTATAAACATTAAATGTAATTTGATTAGTATATCCATTTGCCAATGTTTGTATTTCATTTAAACTTAAAGCATAATCAAATAACATTACTTCATCTA
>Ga0207997_1001178_pt1 | contig 13609 bp, 27 predicted proteins | sample AntAceMetag02UKN_FD_184777 | JGI IMG/M metagenome (GOLD analysis project Ga0207997, IMG submission 184777) | Saline lake microbial communities from Ace Lake, Antarctica - Antarctic Ace Lake Metagenome 02UKN (SPAdes) (version 2) | ecosystem: Environmental > Aquatic > Non-marine Saline and...
TTTAAGTGTTATGTCAACACTAATTGTGTTTATTACATTTTTTCAAATAGCGAATTTAAACATCCCCATATTTTTTTCTCTTTTTTCTTATATCTAATTTTAATACCTTTAGTCCTTTAAAGAATCCATACCCATAACCCTCGTGATCCATACATTTTTTACAACCCTTACCATTTTCTATCCAAACCTTTCCATGAACACAAACAACTATTGCTAGGTCTCCATCCCTTAATAGGTCAACTATCTTATCGTTGGGTCTAACCATAACGCCATTAAACTTTGCATCTTTTGGTAATTTTTTATTTATTACACTCCTTCTATTCATATATTTGTGTTTTAATGATTATAATCTTATATTATAATATCTTTATTTTGGTTCTACTACCACTGGTTCTTCTTCTACAACTACATTCTTAACAAGGGCAATAGCAGCCAACTTTTCGTCGACTTTGTCAATATGCTCTTGAAAATGTATTTTATCATTCTCTAGATCTAATTCTCTAACACTTCCTAGTGATCTTAGAATTGTAACTTCCTTGTCTGTTGCAGACTCTATAGCTGAAGCTTCCTCAAAAAGCTCATAGCCTGGATTAATACTTACGTCTGCCACTTCTTTAACGATTTTTTTTGCAATCATTTTTTTTATTGATTATTTAATTATTTTTTTTAAACAGAACATTTGTCTTTTAATATCCTATCTAACTACATATACAGTATAGCATAAGGCCATAGCGTTGTCAATGTAAGCCTGTGGATAACTATCCTTTATTATTCTGTTGTTCAATGTTTGTGGCCCATCTACAATTGTCTTTATAGTAGTCGCCATTATTATTTATCCTATCAATACTGGTTTCTTTTGTACCATACTCCTTAACATGTCTCTCATAGTTATCATACATATCGTCTCTAAAGTTGTCAAACTTAATCCATTCCTTACAAACCTTTATACCTCTCCCTCCATAGCGCTCATATTTCTTAGACTTACTATTAAAGCATCTAGCTTTCATTCCATGCCAGATATTATAAAATCTGGTATATGACATTCCATGTGTACGAGGGTTTGTTCCAGAAGAAGCAACCTCCTTCCTTAAGCACCCACAGCTTTTGATTGGATGGTCTTTCTTAACTCTCACGTTATTCCTACATATTATCTTCCTATTCCCGCAGTCACACTGAAACAACCAGTGAGCCTGATTATTGCGGGTATAAGCATATTCAACCGCAACCAGCATATTGAACCTCTTTCCAGTTATATCAACCCTACCAGGATTATTTACAACAATTTTTTTTCTATATCTCTTTTTATTCATATATCAACCTTACCATAAGCCCAGAATTTTGTCAATCCCTATCTGTGTATAACTCTCAGAACATTAAAAAAGTTGAAATTTTTTTTTGAACCCCCTTCCTATTATCATCCCTAATGAATTAGAAACGGATTTTTTTAAACAGACTGAGGGTGGTCACGAGCTAATAGGGGTCCCAATATAGCAGTTTGCAGTTTAAACGCTGTGACGGAGTAGAATACAGGCTGTAGGACACCTGTAGAACCGAGGTTAGTCGGGTAAAACATTTCCTTTTTGTAAAAAGAGCGTGTGGGTCCCTTATAGATGGTACCGTTCTATTTTCCCAGTACCTTTACCGAACCACCCCCCAACACCTATATTGCTCCTAAGAGGATCACTCGCTCGTTCGTTCCCTTCGCTCTCTCCCGCCCTCCCGCCCCGTTCTCTCGTTCACTCTCTCGCTCGTGGAAGAAAGGTCGTCGCTCCGCTCCATATTATAGTTCTATCTCCAGTGTTCTACTCTCTCACCACAGTAGTAAGACCAGTTTGTTGAATTTTTTATTAACTAACTTAAACACACGTATGATGAACAAAGATGCTATATTAATCCAAGTAACACCTCACATTGAAAGACCTTACACAATCACCATTGGTGAGGCTAAGAAAAGACTCAGTGAAGTCAACGAGAGATATGAAACGTTTGAATGTAATGAAGAGTATTGTGAATACCATGATGAGGTTAACTCACTAACATTAGCACTCTATGGGCCACCCAAGGAAGAACAAGCTAATAACGTAGGAGATATACCATTCTAGATACACACCGAGAGACGATAACACAAGCCTTGCGCTTAGTACACCTTCGTTTCTCTCCCAGCTCGCTCCTTCGTTCTCTTCGTTCTCTCAGTCGCTCGCAAATTCAGTCAGTTTATTCTATCTTCATCGTTCTCCTCTCTATTCGTGTTAGTAAAACCAGTTTAGCGATATATTTAATTATTAATTACAATCTTATGTTATATCAAAAACTACAAGAGATTAGACAGAGATTATCTATAAATAGACGACAAAGAGCTATGTCGATAATCAATTACAACAACGCAGTACAGTCTGACAAAAAGATAGGCATCGCATCCTACGCAGGAAAAGCTTGTCATCTTATGTCATATTTAAAGCGTAAAGAACAAATTTAACAGTATGGTCAGCCCCAGTGGACAGCGGTAAAGGTTGAATCCCGGTTCAATTACCATATTTCAATTTCATTAATCATTAACCAATAGAACAATGGAATTATCAGAATTAATCAAGGGTTTAAACGAACACAACTTCGGAGCTTTCCCTCAAAACAAGAACATAGAAAAAGCTGAAGACGTTAAGAGAGTAACGATAACACTAAGAGGCGACGATGAAAAGAAATACTTCTTGACAAGAGTACCAGCTGGAGCAGATGACCAAGGTGTTGCAATCTGGCAGTGGGCAAGAGGAAGCGAAATGAAAAGTCAGAGCTAGTCGCTCAGGATAGTAGTGGGGAGTATTAAAACAAGCCTTGCGCTTAGTACAACTATATTCCCCTTTTGTTGTCTTTCACAATGTAGTCAAATCCGTTGGACTACATTAGTAAGATAATAATTAACCAAATACAATATGAATTCAATGAAACATTGGTTACATAGTTGGATTGCACGATTACAATTCAAAAGAGCCAAGAAACGCAGGCTCAATAAGGCTTACCAACACGCGTTGGAAGCAGCAAGGAAAAGACTTAGAAGAAGAGAATTATAAAAAGGGAACAAAAACTAAAAAACTAAAACAACCCATGCTATGTCAATAATCAACGGAAACTACATTGTAGTGAACGAGGAAACTAAAGAAACTCATCACTACGACAATGTAGACAAAGCAAGAAGAAAACTAATGGAATTGGTAGAGGAGGGAACAACAGCCAATTTCGTAAAATCACCATCAAACGGTGTCAATATGCATTTTAAAGGTAGAACATAACGTTCTACCTTTTTTTATAATACGCGGCAGAGCCTTAATGGAGCTGCCGTTTTTTAATAATCACAAATACAAATATATGTCAAGTAATCATACAATAAAATGTAGACTTTGTCAAGGACAAGGCTATATGTATACAAAAGACCACAGAAATTGGTTTCAGTGCACAGAGTGTGGGCTACACGAGTATATGAAAATATTCGCTATTAGATATTGGGAAACCAAACGATTGGACGAGGAACAGCTTAAATTCAAGCCGCAAAATATGCAAATAAGGAGGAACTTCATAAATTCAAGCCGCCAAGGCAGACAACTACAACTAATTAAATGATGGTAAGCTACAGTTACCTTGACATTCCTTCCATAATATAGTATAACTGGGGACTTACACGGTAGTAATACCAGTTCATTGTAGTTCTACCTGTTAACCACAGTCTGTAGGTAGTGGATAGTCCGCTACTTAGGTCAACTTAGGTGCCTTTCGAGTCTATTTAGGTATATTTAGGTGCCTTTCGCATACTATTGTGCTTTCTGCGCGATAATTTCTATGCGTGGTGCGTTGGTGCTTTCCGGACCGTGTCCGACAAACTACGACAACAAACAACAAACACAATAAATACAAATAACTAATAACAATAATAATATAATTATGTACATAACAAAAAACATTCAATATAATACCTATAGTTATAACAACCACAAAACAAGAGTATTTACTTTTTACACATATAGATTAACAACAAAATTCAATAAAGTATCTAAAAGATATCACAAATTGACAAGAAATATGTTTACAAAATATAATACATAATACAATCCTCCTTACCATTATACATAGTTATTCTCTCTGTTCTCTCTCTATACGCTACCCCAATTACTCTCAAATTATTATTTAATTAAACCTTAGGGAATATACGCCTAAACTAAGCAATAAACAACACATATGCCACTAACACCACAAACAGAAATAATCATTGAAATAGAGAAAATGATAAAAGGTATACTAACATGCAGCGAAAGAATTGGTTCGGACGAAAAATACGAATTACAAATAATAGCTCACATGTTAGCTAAGCTACAACCTACTGCCTACTCTCTACCGACAGACGATAGTCCTCTAATAGACAACAGTCAGCAGGCGGAGACTAGTGAAATATATCAAGACGTAATAAGCGACAAATACACAAAAGATCAACTATACGGGAAAATATGGGAATTTAACGCTGAATCCTTAAGACGCACAATAGCACTATTGGTAACAGAATTATATGGAGATAATGATCTATAATATAACTTAGTAATACATACTTCTATACAGTATACATTACCTAAGTGTTCTACTATTCCCTCCCATACTATATAGTTATTCTATTCGTTGTTCCTCTATACGCTACTCCAATCACTCAGAAATTATTTTTAAATAAAACCTTAGGGATAAACAACCTAAACTAAGCATTAAACAACACATATGAAAGGAATATTAAGCTCACCAAAACTAACAACAAAATCATTCACAAACGTCAGACACAACGCTATAAAACTTGAACTAGCAAATGGTAATTCTATTTCCACAATTTGGGGATACGGAACATATAGCGACAACTACAACTTACCAGAAGAAGACGGGCCAGAAGAAATATCTAATCTATTTAACAAATTCAGAAAGAGCAATACAGTAGAAATAGCTATACGATGTCCACAAGAATTACACGACAAAATAATGAAGAAATATACCGGAATCACCGAAGAAAGTGTGATTGGTAATTTGACAATAACGGAATGGCTTAAAATACTTAATAGACTAAACAAATAACAATATACCATCATTTGACAACACTGTCAAATTGGTGGATAGCTACATTATACAAGTGTAGATCTAATTAATAAAACAACATTATGAAAGATTTTTTAATTTGCTTCCTAATTCTGACTACAATAACAGTATTAACGTTTTGTGGCTGTCTTGCGATTGCTAATAAACAATGTAGTTCTACGGCAGAAATATTAGAAGTAGAACATAGTTACAGTTTTTGGACTAGCTGTATGGTTAAAATAAACAACAAATGGCAACCAATGAATGAATATAATACAATTAATTTAATAAAATAACATTATGAAAGACATAAAAAAGGGACTAATAGAATTCTTAGAAAAAGACATCAAACAACTAAAAAATATGAATTGTTTGCTATTCGTATGCATACTAATTCTAATACTAATGATAATTTTTAACTAACAAAACATATGCCAAAACCTAAAAAATATATTCCAAAATATATATACTGTCCATACTGCGGGAAAAAGGGTGAAGTGCAACGTATAGATAAAGATGGTGACTATATGAAATGTAAAAACTGTAAACATGAATCAACATCATATATAGACAAAGAAGAACATTATGAACCAGAAACAACAGGAGAAAATCAAAAGATAACAATTAATATAACACAAGAAGAGTTAGAAGACATGAGTAATGGAGAAGAATTCAATTGGAACTTCCCAACAGAAAAAGCAGAATGGATAGACGTACGCCTATATACGGAACAACTAGAAGATTAATAATTAACAAACAAACACAATGACAACAATAATAATTTGGGCAATATGTGCCTTCTTGTTCGGCTTACTAGCAATAATAAAAGAACAAAAAATATATCTAATTTATATACTGGGTAGCTATATGGCAATAGTTCTATTGGCTATACAGATTAATCAATAAACATATGAAAACAAAAACGATCATAAGTAAAAAAGACTGCGGATGCATAAATGAAATTACAACCACACAAATAGACGAAAACACAACAACAACAATGGTAAGAAATATTAACACGTGTCTATTTTGTGGAAACCTAAAAAAAGTACAAGATAGAATGAAAAAAGAACTTGGAATATTCCCAAATAAAACATCAAAAGAAGTATACGACATATTAGACGAAATGATTGATAAACTAGATGAAGCAGGACCAGATCTATCATATTTCCCACATGAAGCTAAAGTGGTATTAAAAGAAACAGCTATTAAAATAGTTAATAAACTCAAACAGACATATGAATAAAAAAACAATTATAAAAAAACTAAAAGAAGAAATTAGAATCTTAAAGGATCCAAAACTAACAATAGATATTGGAGATACGGTATATGAAATACAAATGATATTCAATAACATAGAAAAAATTGAAGTAAGAAATATGTCAATACACAATCATGAAGTATGTATAAATGACATATGGGGAACTCTAAATAACCGAATATTCGCTAATAGAAAAGATGCAAAAGCTAAATTTAAAGAATTAAAAATAAAAGAAAACACAGATTTAATCAAAAGAACTAAAATAGAAATTAAAAAACTACCAACAAAATATAAAGAAAAACTACTTAAAAATACAATACAAATGAATAGAGCAATAAAAAAATATGAACAAGAAATTAAAAAACTTAAATAAACATATGAACTCTAAAAAAAGAGATCAACTAACAACAATGAACAATACGCTATACAGTATGTTATTAACAATAGTAGACTCGGGAAAACAAAATGACACACTAAATACATTAGAAGATGAAATCATAAAAACAATAGGAGTAATAGAAGACATGAATACTAAACCAACAAAAGATAAACAAATAAAAGGAGAATATGTGGTAGTGGCAATGATTATAATTGGAATGATACTCTTACTAAGGGCAATCTTAATCGCAATAGCATAAATATATGAAATTTAACCTAGACTTGTCAAAAACATATAACCCACTAGCAATAAATATAATATTAGACCAAATGCAAGAAATCAGAGACTCAATAAAACGAAGACACGAATATATTATGCGAAGATATCAACCAATAGCAAACATAGATAAAAAAGAATGGGATCAAATGTTCTAATTATTAATTAACAAATAAGCATATGAGCCAACAACCAATAGAAAACTTAACAACAGAAAAAGCAAAAAAAATAATATTCAAAGAACTAAAAGATATAAGTACTCAACTAGAAGAAGAAGAAGAAAACAAAATGACATTTAGATTTAACCACTTAAGTATAAGAGGAAAAATAAAACTAGCAAGTAAACTAAAAGAAAAAAGTAGACTAATAACAGTACACAATCTAAGTATAACTAAAATTAAAAGAACATTAGAAAAAGCCAACCCAATAATAATATCTAATTGGTCAAGTGGTTTTTGCTATGGACAAATGCCATCGTACGTAGAAAAAAAACTATCAACAATAATATATAAACTAGAAACAAAAGGACTAGAAGCATTCAAAAGAAAATCAACAGAATTAATGGAAGAAATATTAGGATGGAACATGAGCGACTCATCATTAAAAGATGAATCAAAAGAAAGAATCAAACAAAAACTCGCAGTAGTAACACCACCAAACGCCTTAAGAAATGCAATAGAACGACAACGACTAACAATGCTAGAAATGCCAGAAGAATCAGAACCACAAATACAAAGCGAATTAATAGCAAATAGAAACTCAACATCACGCGGAACAATTAGATGTCCAGAGTGCGGTTCACTCGATACGTTAATAATAGGAAGAAGCATTCAACGTTGTGACAATTGCGGATACTCAGAGTCACTTACATAAAACTAAACAACTAAATAATAATTAACTAACAATAATATGAAACACTTCTTAGTATCATATAAATTTAAAGGAATGGGAGATGTAACAATAAAGGCACAAAACAAGAAAGAAGCACAAGCTAAATTCTACAAAGGAAAAGGATGGGGACCAGAAATAGAAATGGGAGAAAATTATAGTATAAATAAAATAGAAAAAGTATCTAATAAGTACAACTAAATATATGGACAAAAAAAATAAAGAAAAAATAACAGAAGAATACTTAGAAGAACTAACAGATAAAAAACTTAAAAAACTAATCTATAAATATCTAGAACCAGTGTGTCCACATTGTGGAAAAATACTAGGAGATGATATAGATTCAATAAGTTTATCATACGAAACAGCTGGATATGCATATGGAAGTTATAGTCCAGCATCTGACGACCATTGCGAAAACGATTGGGAGACAAACGGAGACACAACATACACATGTCCAGATTGCTATGGAATAATATCTAATATGCCAAATATAAACGAATATATACCAAATAATAACACTAGAACACCAGAAGAAATAACACAAATCGAAACAAAAAGAAAAGTAGAACTAACAAAATACTTTTTAACATGGTGGCATGAAAATAAAGATAATGCAATAAAAGCAATACTAGACAAACTAAAAGGTGGAGAAAATCAAACAACAAGACCAATACCAAAAATAACAGACAACATACTAACAGAAAATAATTTAATAGCAAATAGAAATACAAGTAAATCAGAAAATTTCGCAAAATGCCCAACATGTAAACACATAACAATAACAGCAAGCGGAGAAAATGTAACAAATATGGAATGTATATGTGGAAGAAAAATAAAAGATAGTGAATTTATAAGTTTTTAATAAAATAATAATTAATAAAATGACGATAACTAAAAAACAATTTTCATTTAAGATGGGAGCAGATCCAGAATTCAATATGCTCTTCGAAAAAAATAGATTAAATGCAAAAAACACCCTAACAGTACTATTAGACAAAGATAAAAAAATAAAAAGAAATGAAAACAGAATGGGATATGAAGTAAAAAAGGCAGGAATAATTGGTTGGGACGGAGAATGTGGAACTGGAGAAATGAGACCAGCACCATCAAACACACCAGAGGAACTAACAGAAAATATTAAAAACTTAATAAAAGAAGTATCAAAGAAAACAAAACTATTTAAACTATCAACCTCTTCATTTAACGCACCAATAGGTGGGCACATACACATAGAATTAAGTCAAAAAACCTTAAAGAACATAGCTTCAATCCATAGAAAATTAGCATCATTCTACCTACCAATAATGTTGGGTGAAAATTGTATAAATATGCGAATAAGAAATAGATCAAACTATGGACTAATAAGTGACTATAGAACACGAACAGTATCAGATGATGGAAAAATAAAAACATATGAATTTAGAACACCAAGTGCAGAATGGTTAACAACTGAAAAAATATGTAGATCAACATTGGCCTATATAGCAACAGTATATAATGAAATCACAAAACACCCAACAAACTTTAATAAAACGAAAGAAATTGTATACAAAAACCAAAAACAAGGAGAAGCATTACAAAACATAGCACTAACAAGATATGCTAGCTTAGCAGAAACAGTAAACAATAAAATCAAAAAAGCAATAAGAACATTTGAATTCTATCCAAAATACAAAAAAGAAATAGACTTTATAATGAACGCAAACAAAGTAATAGAAGAAAAAGAAAAAGTAGAATTTAATATGTTATTAGGTTGGAACTTAATAAAACAAAAAGAACCATCAAAAAAAGAACTATTCAGTGATAAGAAAACAAAAGAAATAATAGCAGAAATAGATGGAGATAAATTAAACAAACTAATAACAAAAATAAAACACAATGCAAATGACCAAAATACTGAAATATTTGAGAATGCAATAAAAGAAAGAATATTAGCATATAATTGGGACATAAAACATGAATATTATATCTTTGGACTTAAAAAGGGAATTAACAAAATAATAACATTCAATAGAGGTTTTGAATTATTAAATCCCAAAGAAATTATAAAAACAAAAACAGATCTATCTCTAATATATAGTATGTACAATAAAGTAATAAACAAAATTCCAGCACTAAGAGCAACAGATGCTAAAGAAACAGAAGAAATGTTAGCAAAAAAACAAATATTCATAGGAATACCATACAAAACAAGAATAAAACTAGAGACAAAAGAATTCATAGAACTAATATATAAAATAGAAGTACAAAATACAAAATTTGAACAAGTAAACCAAGATGAATTAGAAACATCAAGTGAGAAAGAAGCAACAGATTTAGAAAAAACACTAACAACAGAAGATCTAGAACTAACAAACGAAGATAGAGAAGACACAGAAGATAGAAATAAATCAATAGCTAGAGAAATAATAAACGAAGAAAGACGAGACATACGAGATCAAAATAATGAAAGTGATGATGAAACTACTAATATTGATATGGAAGTAGGTGATCCTGGATACATATTCGTTAGAAGCTAACAAATGTAAAAACTAATTTATATATTAACAACTAATAATTAACAAATAAAATAATGTGTGGAATAATCATGGGAATATCAGAAACAAAAAATGTTAATCAACAAGTAATAGACCAATTAGAAAACCAAATAACAAGAGGACAAAAAGGATTTGGAATAATCTATATTGATAAAGAAAACAAAGTAGAAATAAGAAGAGCAACAGAACTAACAAAAGTATTAGTAGATTTATACATGAAAGAATCAAAGAAAATTATACTACATCACAGATTTCCAACAAGCTCAGATAATCAATTAGATCAAACACACCCAATAGAAATAAACAATGGAAGTCTAAAATACAAATACCTAGTAATACACAATGGAATAGTAACAAATAATATGAGATTAAAAAGAGAACATGAAGAACTAGGATTTGTATACACAACAGAATATACAGAAAAAATAGGAATAACAGACTATGTAAGATTTAACGACTCAGAATCAGTAGGAATTGAAGTAGCAAGACTAATTGAAAAACAAACAAATCAACTAGATCTAAAGGGTTCAGTAGCATTTATAGCAATAAAAATAAACAAGAAAACAAACAAAGCTATAAATATATACTATGGAAGAAATGAGGGTAGTCCACTAAAACTAGCAAAATCAAGAGGAAACATATTTATGAGCTCAGAAGGAATGGGAAGTGATGTAAAACCATTTATGCTATATGAGTTCAATTTAAAAGATCTAAAATTAAAAAAGACAAAACTAATCATTGAAGAAATAAAAGAAGAAATAGAAATAACACAACAAGAACTTAAGCCAATACAAAACAATGAAGTAGTAGAAGTAAAAAAATTAAACCTTCTAAAAACAATAAAACCAGAAACAAAAAAGAGCAAAGAAGAAGAAATGTTAGAAGAAGAATACCTAGAAGTAATAAAAGAATCAAGACAACTACTAGATGCTAGAATTGATGAATACATGGAGAGTTTTGAAAAACAAGAAAACCTATTCGCAGATATAATGCCAGACGTAACAGTAATGGCAAGAAATATCGTAGAATCAATACTAGAAACACAAGCAACATGTAAACAACTATGGCTAGAAAGAGAAATACCAGATGATACAAACTATAATAGTTTTGACAATGAATATGATAGTAAATATGATGCACCAAATAGACAAGTAATCTAAACGTATGAAAAAATACTATCCAACAAAACAAGAAGTACTTAACATGGATATAATAATATCAACAAAAGAAATTAGTACATTAAAAAAATGGAAAAAACAAGTTTGGTCAAAAGTAATAAAAGGATCCAAACAACAAAAGGTCGAAGCATTAACAAAATTAATTTCAAGTATGGCTAAACTTTACAAATTAAAAATAAATGTAAGGTATAATAGCGATATACCAACAGCATACTATGACCCATTAAATATAGAAATAACATTAAACAATGAGTCAATAGTAACGGCCATACACGAATTAGGGCACGCAATATTCGGCCCATCAGAACTAAAAGCTTGTGCCTTCTCGGTGCAACTTTTCAAAAAAGTCTTTCCAAAAGCATATAAAAAATTGAAATGGAGAGGACACATGCTAGTTAAATAGTATACTATTAAATAATTAAACACATAATCAAATGGAAACTCAAAACAAAGCAAAATTTACAAACCTAGAAGCAGAGGTACAAGAATTAAGAGACGATGCAACAAAAATGCTAAGAATGCAAAAAATACAAGCAGTCTTAAACCAAGTATTTAATCAAGAAAAAGAAATAACAAGAATTCAAGAAATATTAGAAGGAACAAACCTAGACTTAGAAACAATTCTATACGAAATAGATAAAATGGATAAAGAACATCCACTATATGAAAGAAACTTAAAATACGCAAACGAAAGTCTAAAAAACTATGAAGGATATAAAAAGGATTATGAACAAACAATAACTGAAAAGAAAGAAGAATTAAAAGAAACAAGAGAAAAAATAACAGCAATAGAAAATGGAGAAAAACCAGTATCAATGGACAAGGTAGACATCCTAGTAAACAGCTGGTTACTAAAATAGGCGCAAGCTTGTGGACGAATTAGTGCAAACTTATTCTATCCACATATATAAAATAAGTAGAACAACATTTATAGTTAAACCGAAATGTATTACAACATAGTTTCAACCTAACGTCAATATGTGTTCTACTGTAAGAAAGCTCACTCCCTAAAAAGGAGTGGGCTTTTTTTATACTACCACGAACATTTGAGCCAATCTCATTGAAGTCGCGATTTTTGACTTTCCGCAAAACAAATAAGCGATAACATAAATGCTACCGCCTATATTGCGCACTTCTACACAATCTTAAACTGATAAGGCTAGTAAAAGTAATAAAACCTTTAGAACCTCTGTAATAACGCCTAAAATTATCCGGAAACACTAACTAATATGTCAAATATGTTATGATGAAACGGTGCTATATTACTTATTTTTTAACAAGCTATCTGCTTCGTAACATAAATAACACACTAATTTATACATATCTACAAAATAATGTAACTATTTTCTAAAAAAGAGCACATAACAAAGCCAAATCGCACAAAGAATTGCAGGAATTACATACCATAAGACACTTATACTTACCATTGACGGAATAATATACACAAGTATTACGCCAAGGAGCATTCCATAAATGCCAATTAGCTTCATATCTATGAATGTTAGCTTACTAATGAACTTTGTAAACCATAAATCTGTCTGAAGTTTCATTTTATTACTATTAATTATTAAAATTCTCAATTTTATCAACTATCTTATTCTTCTCTAAGTAGCCAATAGCATTTTCAACTATATTTCCATTTTTGAAAAATAGAATAGTTGGTACACTCATAACTTCATATTTTTGGGCTATCTCAATTTCCTCTTCAACATTTAATTTTACTATCTTTATTTTTTCATTATATTCATCTTTTATTTCATCTAATATTATTCCCATCCTTTTGCATGGCTCGCACCATGTTGTAAAAAAGTCAACTATTACCAACTCATTTGAGCTTAAAACTTCTTTACTAAAATTACTTAGTGATACTTTTGCTACCATTTATTTATATTCGTTAATTATTATTCTTACATTATTGGTGATTGCATTGGAATCTGCACATCGTCAATTGGTATGTCAACTACAACTGCTTCTGTAGTTAAAAATATTGCCC
>Ga0207997_1001179_pt1 | contig 13601 bp, 27 predicted proteins | sample AntAceMetag02UKN_FD_184777 | JGI IMG/M metagenome (GOLD analysis project Ga0207997, IMG submission 184777) | Saline lake microbial communities from Ace Lake, Antarctica - Antarctic Ace Lake Metagenome 02UKN (SPAdes) (version 2) | ecosystem: Environmental > Aquatic > Non-marine Saline and...
AATTCAGCACATGTTAATTTTCCACATAAAACTGGCGTAGTAATAAATTTAGGCTGTAAATTTGGTGAAAATTGTACTGTGTATCAAGGGTGTACTATAGCACAAAAATCAGTAGTAGGGGGGGGGAACCCTTTTTTTGGGGATAATGTAACAGTTTATGCAAATTCAACAATAGTCGGGGCAGTTAACATAGGTAATAATGTTATAATCGGAGCAAATAGTTTTGTTGATAAAAATATACCTGATAATTTTGTATATATAAATGGCAAATTAACAAAAAAGAAACCTTTTTAAACATACCGGAGCATAATTATATATGAAAACTTTTGTAATCGGAGATATCCATGGGCGTTTAGCCGCATTAAAAGAAGTTCTTAAAAAAGCGAGTTTTGACCAAGAGATAGATAAATTAATTATTCTTGGGGATATAGTTGATGGTGGATCAAAATCTAAAGCGTGTGTAGAGGAGCTTTTAAAAATTAAAAACAAAATATACATTTATGGAAATCACGATATATGGTGGATGAATTCATACAAAAATGATGATATGTTTTACGGTTGGTTAGAGCAAGGCGGAGCAGCAACAGTTAAATCATACAAAAGCGGGATCCCGCAATCTCATAAAGATTTTTTTGAAACAGGCGTTTATTATTATATTGAAGATGATAAATTATTTGTTCATGGCGGCTTTGATGTTTGGAATAATAAAACGGTTCAAGCAACACCCCCAAATATTTTAATATGGGATAGAGATATTATTAATTTTGTCAAATCAGGAAAAACGATTCCAGGTTTTAAAGAAGTATTTATTGGGCACACCACAACACAAATGTACGGCGGCGTCATGGAACCAATTAAATATAATAATTTATATTTGCTCGATTGCGGAGCGGGTTGGAATGGCAAACTTTGTATTATGGATGTGGATACAAAAGAATCCTGGTTGAGCAAACAACAAATTCGTCCAAATTAGATACCCTTTTAAACCTGTCGGGACATTAATTATATATGAGTTATCTGCGTTATGGTTCTCCATTAGAGTTTATCGAAGGTGAATCTGAAGATTACCTTTTTATGACTGACGATGAAAACGGAAAAGAAATGATTGAAGATTATGGGGGCATTTCTAATTCTGGGTTAGCAGAGATTTTGTGCCGAGTAATTTTTCAAGATGAGGACTATTTATCGGGCGAAACCGAAAAAAGTTATTTTATGGAAAAGCTATGCGAAAAATTGAATGTTAACTTAAAGGAGTCTGTGCGAGTTGTACAGAAAATATAGGAGATGTAAATTCGTGGAAATTGGAGGCTTTGAAAAAACGTCGCTCGTGGATTATCCGGGCAAAATTTGCTGTATAGTCTATACCATTGGTTGTAGTATGCGCTGCAAATTCTGTTACAACGGGGACTTATTAAGCGAAGAGGCTTTTAATGCTTCTGATCGTAAACGAATTGACGAGTATGATATTCTTGATTATATTGAAGAACATTCCAAAATGCTCGAAGCAGTTTCAATTACAGGCGGTGAGCCGACTCTTCAAAGAGATTTACCAATTTTTTGTCAAAAAATAAAATGGCTTAACAAATTAGTAAAAATTGATACGAACGGAACTGACCCAAATCAGCTACAACGCTGTATTACAATGGGGGTTGTTGATTATATTGCCATGGATTTAAAAGGTCCCCCTGGTAAATATAAACAGGTAACGGGTGTTGATTTTTCTAAAAATATTATGGCATCTATTAATGCTATAAAAAACAGCGAGTTACCACACGAATTTCGTGTGACTTTGTATCCAAAGTTAACAAAACAAGATGTCATAGACGCAATTTCGTTGGTTTCGGGGTCTAAAGTATTTTTGCAGAAATTTGAACCGGACAATGCCCTTTTTCCTGACGCCAGGAAAACGATATCTATTCCCGAAAATATAGCAAAGGAAATAATCGAAGAGACTAAAGATATCGCGGATGTTCAATTGAGGGGGTTTTAAATTGGAACATCTTTCTAAGAGTTTTTATAATCATATGCGAAAATTAAGCTTAAATTCGCGTTTAAAGATAAATGTCGGTTGTGGAACGGATTATAAACCAGGATATATTGGTGTTGATCGTGAAAATTGGGATGGAAATATCAAAGTTATTTTAGACATTGAAAAAGAATCATTACCTTTTGAAGATAAAACTGTTGATGAAGTTTATTGTTCACATGTGTTGGAACACGTTGACCGTCCGGAATTATTGATTTCTGAGTTTTATCGGATTTTAAAACCTGGGGCATTATTAAATATAATAGTACCGCATTATTCGCATCCAAATTCTTATCAACCTATGCATAAAAATTATTGGGGTATTTATACTAAACAAATTTTTGATGGGCAATATTTTGAATTTCCTGATTGGTCTAAAGTTGATTGGGATGTTAATTTTGCTAATAGGAAAGGTTTAAAGCAAAAGATATTAAAAAAGTTTATTAAGCGGTATCCTTCGGTGTATGAAGGCCATTTCGCGGCCGTTATGCCTATTGCCGAACTTCAATTTAAGCTTTTTAAATAAAGCTTTTTGCCGAAAAAGCTTGACCAAAAAACGAGGTGTAATATTTTTACTCAAGCCTTTTATCAAAAGGCTTAATAGTAAGGTTTATAAATAAAACTAGTTTATATGTTAATATGGTTAAAAAGAAAAAGTCGACTACAGATCAATTTAGGGATATATCGCAAGTAGCGATGGGTGGAGGAATGACTGGTTTAATGACACCACTAATTTCTGATCCGTCCGCATGTAACATTGAAAATGCAATGCAAGGTTCTATTGGATTTGCTATATTAGCACCAACGGCAAGCATTGGGTTTGATGCTATTGATAATATTTCAAAATCTGGAAAGAAAAAGAAATAGAGGTGATATTGAATGAAGACAAAAAATAAAAAGAAAATAGTTAAAAAAGACGTTACTAAAAAAGAAGTTATTAAAAAACCTAAAAAAAAGGCAGCTAAAAAGAAAAAGGTGAAAAAGTAATGCCATTTGGAAACAAAACAGGGCCTAGAGGACTAGGACCAAGAACGGGAAGAGGTTTAGGCGGATGTAAGCCTAAAAATAAGTGATATATATGAGTGATAAATTAATGAGTGGAGTAAAAGCTACAATGAATATGGGTCCATTTGACGCTTTTAGAGATATAAAACACAAAAAGAAGTCAAAGAAAAAAGTTGGCAAACTTACCGCAGAAATTGCCGGAGTAAAAGTGGGGGTATTTTGAATGCCAAGAGGAGATAGAACAGGTCCTGCAGGAAGAGGTCCAATGACAGGAAGACAAATGGGATATGGTGTAGGTTATAATACACCTGGGTATATGAATCAAGGTTTTAGAAGAGGTCGTTTTTTTGGAAGAGGTTTTGGTTTCAGACGAATGAATGAGCCGGTAGGAGCATTTAATTTTTATAGATGGAAGGAGCTTTAGTGATTATTATGGCTACAGGTGTTTCCGGAAGTGTAATGTGCTTAAATTGTGGGCATTTAAATGATGTTAACTGTAGTTTTAAAGATACAGATTATGATTCATCTACCAATACTATTACAGGCGGAATTGAATCAGTTATGGTTAAATGTGAAAAATGTGGAAAAAGATTAAATCTTGGGGAGTTGATATAATGTCATTTGGAAAATATAAAGATTTTAAAAGTTGTGAAAAAGTAGCTGCAAAAAAAGGTATAAAGAATACCGGCGCGTATTGCGGGGCTATTGAATCAAAGATTCGGGCTAAGAATACCCCATTAAAAAAGACTATTGTTGGTAAAACAAAAGATGGTTGGGAAAAAGTTAAAGTTTCCGGAAACTATTATGCTAGTTTTAAAGAAAAAAAGAGTGGGCCTGATTTTAGCGGTGTTCGTAAAGAAACTCAGAATTGGGTTAAAGGTATGGGAGATCAGGTAAGATGATTAAAAATAGAAGACGTGGCCCAAAAATGAGCGTAGTTCGGATTCTCGGAAAAAAAGGATGGAGGATTTAAGCTTTTTAGAAAAAAGCTTGACCAAAAACGAAGGAGGAATTATGATGCCTGGAAAGAAAAAATGGAGCGCAAGCCCAAATAAAACAAATTCTTGGAAAAGAGATTTAAGCAAATCGAGGTTTTAGAATGCGAACTTTAAAAGTGTCTGAGTACGCGTGGAATGCCACATGCCCGAAATGTAAAGAACATATAGATATCCAAACCGAATATGATTTTGAAGATGGTGATCTTGTTAGATGTCCACATTGTAATGAACCTTATAAAATTAAATTAGTTAATAACCTCGCGGAGATGTTTTAAATGGAATGTAATTGTGGCGGGAAAATGAGTTATTTCAGGGCGGCCGTTGAAGATGGCGACTATTGTGAATGTGATAAATGTGGTGAACGTGTTTATATTAATGAAAAGCAGTGGTGATTTTTATGTATGATATTGACGATTTAATGGAGCCAAAAAACAAAAAGAAAAATATTTTTGCTAAAACATGGAAAGACTCAAAAGGAAAAGGAGAATCTTGGCAATATGATAGATTAGGTGACACTTATGATCAACCAGAAGAAGGTCCTTTATATGGAAAAACATATGAAAGAAATAAAAAAGGACGTGAAGCACATATTGAAATGATGGATCCATCTGAATATTATGAACTTACAGGGCGGCCACAACATACATTAGAACGAAGTAGAATAGATAAAGTTAAAAAGAATGCATTGGCTGGAAATAAAATATCATTACCATGGTTAGAATTAGAAGAAGGAAAATATACTGGTGGGCAAGAAGGGCATCATAGAATAAAAGCAGCACAAGAATTAGGGGCAACAAAAGTTCCAGTTGTAGTTTCAAATCGTGAACCAAGATTTATGGATAGATCTTGGCCTGGGAAATCATTAGAAACAAAGAAAAAACGAAATCCTTTCACATATGAAGAAGATTATTATATGGATGTTGATTATTAATGCAATCTTTATTTACTGCCCAGGATGAACACCCAGAAAAAGTGTTAAAAAAAGATAAACGCGTTTGGGCTTTTGATAATGTTGAAAATGCAGAAATGTGGCAAGAAAAACACGGTAAAGCGGACGTTTATCAGGTTATTTCGGATGATTTTGACATTGACCAAAACAATTATTCAAATAGACAGGGCCGAGAATTTATTATTAAAGATATTAAAAAAGCAATTAAAATCTCCGATGAGGAATTTTAATAGTTTTGATTAGACTTTTTTTAGGAGAGTGAAAAATAATGTATAACGAAAATCGAAAAATGTACGATGCAATATGTTCAAGTTGTGGAAAAGAAACAGAAGTTCCCTTCAAGCCAGATGGCGAAAGACCAATCTACTGCAAAGAATGTTATCAAGCACAAAAAAGATAATTATTTTATTTTTAAAATAGTTTTTAATTTTTCCATGTATTGAGGGAATTCAAAATTTGCAGTTTCTTCAATCCATTCTTTTTTAGAATTCAATAATTCCTCAAGTTCTTCTTTTGTTTTATAAATATAAATATTTTTACTTAAAAAATTTTCTAACCACGGTTGTGGATTTATAAAAACCGGTTTATGCGCGCATAAACTTTCAAACACGGTTGTACTTCCAGAAAGGTCACTAGAACCAGCAAAATTGTTAATCATTAGGATTACTCCTAACGATACATTTAGTATCTCGCAATAACGCAAATATTTTACCGGATTATGTTTTCCAAGAGTAACCACGGGAATGAATGAATTTATTTGTGAAAATATGGAAAAATCTCTTCCGGCGTCAAAACCACTACTTAAATAATATGGTGAATAATTTTTTATCCAAAATTCCATTCGACTTTTTGCTAACCCCAAATCAGTAGTATCAACAAATAACGGATTAACAATAAATTTACTTTTAACCCCCAATTTTTTTAGCGGTTGTATTTGTGATTTATCCAAACACATTATAACGTCGCATGCAGTATAAATTTTTTGTAATAAATATTTCATTATTCGCCCCGGATTTTTATTTAATATATGGTTTGAATTTAAATTAATTAGTATTATACGGTTATTATTTTTCTTTAAAGCCGGCGCGTACTTCGGGACATTGATTATAATTGTCGAGTCTTTTATTTTTCCGGCTTGTTTTATATCAATTACTTTTGCAAGACCTTCTTTTTCGAGGTGCCACCCACCATAAATTAAATAATTTGGAAATGTTCCATCATTTATTGCATTCATCACTTTTTGCGCGGATTCAAATACAAAGTAAATACCCATAAATATCTTATGTATACAAAGGTTTTTAAACACTTGGTTACATTAATTATATATGGTTGTCGTTATATGCCCAAAATGCGGGGCTAAAATTATTGTTGATACAAGAAAATATAACCAAGAATTTAATTTAGAAAAAACTGTAAATGATGTAATGCAAGAAATTGCATTGGAACAAGGCAAAGTGGGGTGTTATATATGAGTGAATATGAAGTAAAATTGGCAGATGGCCATAAAATTCAAACAACGGAGATAGAGTTAAAAGATAGAGGGATTAGTTTTCCAGTTTCGAATACAAACAAAGTTAGATTTGTTCCGTATGAAGCGTTGTTATGGATTGACCAGACCGATTAGGTATTTTTATGAAAGTTATATTAGGTAAAAAAGATATAGAGAGTATTGTTAAAAAATATTTTGATATGGAATCGGTTGCTTGGCAAAAAGATGGTACCATTATTTTAGATAGTACTTTAGAAAAAATTACTAATGAAAAAAATGATTTAAGTAAATTTAATAATATACTTGGGATTAATAAAAAGATAATACCATATATACGTTCTCAATATCCTCCTCATAATTCAACCTTGCCCCGTGGTACTTTGGGTGTTGCTGATGGGCCTTTAAGTAATGTAAAAAGACATTTAACAAAAGCGTCTGTGAAATAATGAATAATTTATTTATATATACAGGTCCACATCCGGCACACTATGAACTTGCAAAATCATTAAAGTGTAAAACAATTAAAAGCAAACAAGGGGTACCCTTTTTTGGTAGATTGTTAAATGCTATTAGGATAAATAAAAAACTCAGCGGGAAGCATTTTGATTTGATATTAACTGAATCGGTGTCCAGAGATCTTTTGGCCGGGGCTTATTATAAACATTTTTTTCCTAGAACAAAACTGGTTGCATTGGTTACTGATCCAAAAATATTAGAACTTAAAACTGCACAATGGATTGATCAATATTTGACACATTGGGCTTTAGAAAAAGCTGATTTGTTATTAGTTGGAAGTGAGATGATGCGTGAACTTATTCCCGCTCCTTATCGGCATAAAACCAGACTTTTTTATCCGGGTATTAAAGATATTAAAAAACATTTAAATTTATCGGCAAGTCACGGTAAAAATTTGGTTTTTGCTGGATTATTAAATGATTATAAGGGTACAGACTTATTAAATAAAACTATTTTAAATATTCGAAATGAGACTCCTGATGCTAGTTTGTATGTTGCGGGGGACGGGCCGAATGTAAAACTGTTTAAAAATCGCGTAGCTAAGGGTGTTTTTTATATCGGAAAGACAGAAAACTCATTATTTATGCGTGAGGTAGCCTCTTTTTATGTGTCCAGGGCCAGATTTGAGCCAAGTGGGTGCGCAGTAATAGAGGCAATGGCCCAGGGATTGGTTCCGATTGTTTCCGAAGGGGTTGGGTACAAAGATATTGTGCGCGAAGTGTCTCCAAAACTTGTGGTTCATTCTGATTCAGAAATTGTCGAAATAGTTCATTCTCTTTCACAAAATAAAAAAGCCTGGGAAAATCTTTCGTTAAAAAGTAAAAAAGTTGCTAAAAAGTATTCTTATAACTACATGGTAGATAATTTTAAAGAAACTCTACAATTTTTTTTTAAAAATAAGGATATATAAACCGGTTGCAGTATTTCCGGCAAAATTATAAGTTATTCCATTCAATTTTTTTGGATCACATTCATGCCATATTCCATTTTCTTCGACAAGCCCATATACTTCCATTCCTAAATTAAAGAGACTTTCTTCTAGTGGTGTATTAAATCCTGCCGGAATTGTAATCAGCATTTCACCAGAATATGCTAATAAAGTTTTTAAATGTTTTATTGCATCTATTGCCAGTTCTGGTTTTTCAATATCTTTTCCAACGTGTTCTAATGTTGATATTGCAATTATTTTTTCATATTTTTCTTTTTGGTTGTAATCTAGTATATCCATATTGTTAACTTCCGGCCCCTTTTCATATTTATCAATTACCGTATAATTATTTTTGTAATAGTTCTTGGTTACATTTCCAACTTCTAAAGTCCTTTCATAAGGATTTCTTAAAAAATATTTTACTATTGGTATTTCTACAGCCCTTTCATTTCGCCATGTTTTATTATATCTACTAATAAAATATTTGTATTCAATACCGTGAAATCCAAAAGAGTTTTTCCATTTTTTTATTATGTTTTTTATATCATTCATACTTTCCACCTCGTCAAAAAATAATATAATTTTGCAAGACTACGCAATTCTAATAATATTCCTAAATAAAATGACCCTTTTAAATCTTTTGTTTTATTATATCCTATAATTAAAATTATAATAAATGTAATAAGGTCTACTGGAGGAATAATTCTACTAAATAACGAAAACCATTCAGTACAAGTTAACTTCATACCGTGTTTTCTTTTAATGCGAAGTCCTTTTGCAATATTTTTGCACTGCTCAAAACTCTCGCGAAGTGATATCGGGTCATTATGATATTGAATAACATCTCGCCCAAATATTGCTTTATATTCTTGTTCAAAAAATCTTTTTGTTAAATCATTATCCTCATAATAAAATATCGTTTCGTCGAAGCCGCCAAGACGTTCTAATACACTTCTTTTCATTATTGCAACATTAATACCACTATTGGAATCTAAATATTTTATTATTGGAGAGTTATAAGTATTTTCCCACCGCATTGCGCGTTGTACCGCCACGGCGCGTTGTATCCAATTAGATGGTTTTACATTAGTGGTTCTTGTTGCAAGACCGTCTATATCTAAATTATCTAACCATTTAGCCGCATTGTTAAGTAAGCATGGATCCGCAAAACAATCGGCATCTTGAAATAATACATATTTGCCCCGCGCGGCTATTATACCGGCATTTCTTGCCCCAGCAGCCGACCCTTTTTTAACATTTAATATTTTTATTACATTTATAGTTTCGTCTCGAGCGTTCGCCGCATATTCATCTACAATTTCTAATGTTCGATCGGTACTATTATCATTAATAACAATAATTTCAATATCAACAATCGGAAAATCTTGTGCATAAATTGAATCTAAGACTTGTACAATATATTCTTCTTCATTGTGGGCCGGAATCACAATACTAAATATTGGTGGTTTCATTTTATTGCCTCCGGTTCAGGATTTTTACATCCGCATTTACATTCATATAATTTATCAGGATAACTATCTACATGAAACCATGAATCTGAACGTTCTTCGATATATGCATTAGCTATTTCATGCCCGCAATTTTTACAAATGGTATTTAAATATTTTGACATACAATCACAATTTATCCAACAAAGGTTCTCCACTTTTATAAATTCTTAATTCTTTACATTTGCATGGGTCAGAATAACATTTTGAACAATTATGAATACCATTATCTCTCTTTTGTTTAAATTTTGGAGCTTCAAATGGTAAAGGTACACTTGTTTTTGTCCATAATAATTGAATATCTTTTTTTGAATGATAATTCCCAGTTTTATCTAAATTACCATATATTCCGCATCCATATAACTGGCATGCGTAATCGAATCCACAGACTTGAATAGCGCTTTCTTTTTCGGTAATTGTGGCCGAAGGAGTTTTTATTTTTCCAATTTCTTGACCAGTATCTTCGTCAAAAATAATTATTTCAAATTTACTAACATATCTAAATCTCGGTTGTATCATTAATAATTTATACAGCAACAGGTTTAAAAACCTTTGTTAAAAACATGGTTTTATAAAGGTTTCTAAGCATAAATATGTATATGAGCAAACTAAATACGCTATTACTTAAAATAAAATTATTCTCACATATTAAAAATGTAAACATGTTTTTTTCACAAACCGGCGAAGACATTTTAATTAATGGATTAGTACAAAATAAATCAAATGGTTTTTATGTTGATGTGGGCGCATATGATCCGATAAGATTTTCAAATACATATGGGTTTCATATTAAAGGATGGACTGGAATTAATATTGACGCGAATCCTGAAAGCATAAAAAAATTTAATAAAGCCAGACCGAATGATACAAATATTAATGTTGGGATATCAGATGTTCCAGATACTCTCGTTTATTATAAATTTAAAGAGGGTGCATTTAATACATTTTCTCGCAAACTTGCCGATTCATATGAATCTTTATATACTATGCAACCAATTAAAGTTGAACGATTAGATTTATTATTAGATAAATATCTTCCAAAGGGGCAGCATATTGATTTAATGAATGTAGATACTGAAGGTTTTGATTTGAAAGTTCTTAAATCTAATAATTGGAAAAAATATCGTCCGCGAGTTATTGCCGTCGAATTTAATGAAAATGACAATTCTATAGAAAAATTTTTAAAACATAATGGATATATACCAAAATGTAATACAATTTTAACAAAAATGTTTGTTGATGGAACGGTGGAATAATGGTTGATTGGAAATATGTAATGCGAAGATTTTATTTCGCAAATGAAATTAGAGGAATTACTCCAAAAATTAATTTATTAATTGAAGAATTTTTATCAATGGGTTTTCATAAGCGTGCAAAAGAACATCAAATTATTTGGAAAGGCCCAAAGGGAGACCTTAAACTCAACTATTATGATAGTATCGGATGTTTCCGTGCAGAAATCGTGGATTTAAAATTACTGGACATTGAATTAGAAAATAAGAACCCACTTATTTTAGATTTAGGAGCTAATCTTGGATTTGCAACTCTATGGTTTAAATATAATTATCCTGGGGCTAGAATTTGGGCATACGAACCTTTTAAAAAATCATATGATATTATTACTAAAAATGTAAAAGATAATAATTATGATAATATTACGGTTAAAAATTATGGTGTTTTAGATAAAGATTGTACTATTCCTTTTTATCATATTGAAGGCGGAGCTGGTTTAGGCGATTCTATTGTTAATGTAGGCGGTACAGTTAAAGAAAAATGTGAGTTTCATAATCTTGATTCGGAATGGGAGCATGTAGATAAGATTGATTTAATTAAAATGGATATTGAGGGTAGTGAATTCCCGGTTTTAAAGAATTGTTCATTTTGGAAAAAGGCCGATAAAATAATTATAGAATTCCATGACAACTTTAAAAAAGAAATGGGTTATGATAAAATTAATTTTTTTACATTAATAACGGACGCTGACTTTAAGTTTGATAAAGTATTCGGCGAAGGCGCGGTTTATGTTTATTATTTTTCTAAAGAACGATAAGTTTATAAACACATTGTATCATAAATATATTATGGTTAATATACATAAAAGTATAGTATTTTTAGATAAAAATGATAATGAAATTATAATTCCAAAAAATATTTTAAACTTATTATTTTCGGAAAGAAAAGATGTACCTTATAATTTATTTTCTTCTTGGATACATAATATAAATAGTACTGGTGTTATTTTTAAATATGTTCTTGGGTTAGGGGCTATTGGCATTTTACCTAAAAAAGATATGTATGATGTAATTAAAAAATGTTGGCCAAATTATAAAAATGTAGAAAAAATGAAAATGCTCGGAAGAAACAAAATAGAATATTATTTATGGGTAGGTGGTAGCATAGAACTTATTCCAATAAATTGTGTTTTATATGATCAAATATTTGGCGGTGAAGGATATACAAAAGATTATACCGATATAAAAGATAAAACAATAATAGATGCCGGGGCTAACATTGGAACATTTGCAATATTTGCCGTAAAAAATGGTGCATCATATGTATATGCATTTGAACCCGTTTCAAGGACTGCGTTTGTAATGAAACAAAATATATTATTAAATAATTGTGAAAACAAAATAAAAATAATCCCATTTGGATTAGGAAATGAAGAAAAATCAGTTATAATACGATGTGAGCATGATTCTGATGTTGCTGCATATATAAAAGATACAAAAGAAAATAAATTTGATATAAATGCAAAAGTAGTAACCATTGATAATTACTTAAAAAATACAAAAATTGATTTAATAAAAATGGATACAGAAGGGTATGAAAATAATATACTAATAGGTGGAACAAAATTAATACAAAAAAACAAACCATTATTAATATTTTCAGCATATCATAAGCCTGAAGATAAAATATTACTTCCAAAAACAGTATTATCTATAAATCCTAATTATAAAATAACATTATTTACAAAAGGTGAAGAAGAAAAATTTAGATGTGAGATTATAGGTGATAAAAAATGAAAATATATGATTGTTTTACATTTTTTAATGAATTAGATTTATTAGAAATTAGATTAAATATTTTAAATGACTATGTTGATTATTTTGTTTTAGTAGAAGCAACCAAAACACATTCTGGTAAACCAAAAGAATTGTTTTATAAAAAAAATAAAAATAAATTTAAAAATTTTAACCATAAAATAATTCATATAATTGTTGATGATATGCCAAATATTAAAAATGATGATAGGTGGGTTTTAGAAAGATATCAAAGAGATCAAATAGTTCAAGGATTAACTAATTGTAAAGATAGTGATATAGTTATTGTATCAGATTTAGATGAAATTCCGAATCCTAAAAAAATTAATTTAGCCATAAAAAGTTTATATAAACAAGATATTTTAACAAAAATAAAACGCAAACTAAATAAAAATTATTTTTCTATACGGTTTATACAAAAATTGTATTATTATTATTTAAATGGGTACGCAAATAAACCATGGAAGGGGAGTGTTTTGACTCAATATAAAACAATAAACCATCTTTATAATAATATAAACGAATTTTATGTTAGCAGTAAAAAAAATAAAAACATAAAGAATGGTGGATGGCATTTTTCATATTTAGGCGGAGTTGATTTAATAATAACAAAACTAAAATCTTTTGCTCATAGCGAATTTGACGGTGTTTTTTTTACAAATCCAGAAAAAATTAAAACATGTATAGAAAATGGTTACGATATTTCTGGAAGAGAGAAAAAAATCAAATATATAAAAATAGATTCAACATATCCTGATTATATTACCAATAATATATCAAAATATTCGTATTATATAAAATCCTATTAACTTAAAATCTTATTTCTAATGTTTGCATATATCCATAAAAACGGATATAGTGGCATAGCCCAAAAATTATTTTGTGCATCTCGTTGTGCGTATTCACTTTCAGGATGTTTTGCCCATGTTCTTATATTTCCATAAGCAAATACAACTTTTTTCTTAATAAAACTTAAATATTTAATTTGTTTTGAACGATGTAAGTGTTTATGTAAAAAACATGGTTTATATGAAAATTTTATTTTAACTCCTTTATCAATTAAATTAAGCATTAAGTCAATATCTTCCCCGCCGACTATATACATCGGGTCATAATATATAAGATGCCTATTTCT
>Ga0207997_1001181_pt1 | contig 13598 bp, 18 predicted proteins | sample AntAceMetag02UKN_FD_184777 | JGI IMG/M metagenome (GOLD analysis project Ga0207997, IMG submission 184777) | Saline lake microbial communities from Ace Lake, Antarctica - Antarctic Ace Lake Metagenome 02UKN (SPAdes) (version 2) | ecosystem: Environmental > Aquatic > Non-marine Saline and...
TTTAGTAGTAGCATCATAATCTATATCTCCTGCTGCATCATATCCATATCTGACTATCTTACATTTACCTTGCATATCCGCAAATTCATCATCAATATAATCATATGTTTTATTATCTGGGAATATCCCTATATATCCATTAAAGTCAACCATGCTTTTAGCACTAGCTGTTACTGCACCCTTTGTAACATTGTTATATTTGAATGAACAGCCAGTAAATGTTATTGCTGCTGTTTCTTTTCCTGATGGTGTTCCTGATGTTATAGTGAATGTGGTTGCAGAACACGTCAGGATTGCCGCAGTAGCCGTTGTTACTATACATGCTACGTTGTTCTCGGTATTAACTGTACAGCCCGTAATCGTCAATGTATCGCCTACAGCTATATGGCTAAATGCAGAAGCCGCAGAAGTTATGGTATGTGCACCAAAAGTTATATCTGCTGCTGCTGATGTGAATGTTAGATTATCTACCCACGCAAGATATGACTTATTAGAAAATACAGCATAGCCATCATTTAAAGTATATGACGCTTCTCTTGAAGGTCTTGGGCTTGGCAAAGGAAAGTTTTTTGTAGACATATTAGTAACCGAACTAAACTGATTATCTGCTATTAAAGCATTTTGGTTTAGTCCAGCCCATTGATCCGTTTTGCTTTCTGTTCTTCTTGATGTATTTCTTATCCTAGCAGTTTTCATATATGCTCCTATTCGTCATCATTACTAGAATTATCATAAGGGCTACCCCATGAATCAGTAGGTAGTATATGTGCTTTCTGTGGTCTGCGTTCTTCCCACCATTTCTCATAGTCGTCCATGGTACTGTTATATGAATCCAAGAAGTTTGCGGCTTCTTTCCATTCTCTATCTAGTTTAGCCATCATACCCATACAATAATCGTAATAAGCCATTTCAAATCTAGCAGGTAATAATAGATATTCAGTTGCTTTATTTGCCGCTGTCTTAACAGTTCTTCTATATCTGTAAGTCATCTTGATTTTAGGTTGAGTTATTGTAACTGCTGCACTTTCTGCTTGTGCTGTGAATGTTCCTAGCGGGAATGTCAAAACTTGGTCTGCTTTAGCAAACACTTTAGCATATTTGTTATTAGCTGTTTTGTCTGAACAATCTGCTACCAAAGTCATATCTCCTGATATAAAACCGTCAAATTCTGCACCTGATGTGTATATACAGTTAGTTGCAATATTGATAACTCCTGTGTCTGCTGTAGTATCAGGATCTAATGTATAGTCATCAAAAGTAAGTACGCTTGCCGCCACTCCTGTTATAACCACTACCTTATTGTTATTAGTATCTATACACCCTTTTATCCAAAGAGAATTGCCTACTACAAATGCACTAGATGTGAAAGCTGTGCCACTCGTGGTAATTGTATTATGTGTAAAAGTCAGTTCACTTGCACCTGATGTATATGATATAGCTTTAAATGTAAGATCTGCCGCTATACTTGTATAGGTTACATCATTTAGAGTAGGTACAGGATATATGTTTATCTTGCTGTCATCATAGTAAAATGAACCATTTTCATTGTTTGAATTAACATTCATCTTACGATACCGCTTATTATCTACATACATCTCTCTAACATCTTCCCAATTGTAACCACTTGGTAATGTGTATTGATATGTTCCCTTTACCTTAGTATAGTATTGAGTTCTGAATTCTTCGTTTATATCTTCGTATATCCCTGCTTCAATGTCATTAAGACACTTAACTTTAAAAGCATCATCATACGCATTAGAATACTCAAGATCTAATTCGATTATAAAAGCTGCAACTGTAACTGTCATAATTTCCCCCTATGTTGTTTTTGCAAAGAATACGGTTCCAAGTCCACTATTATGGACTATCACTATATCCAGTCCATTCTTGATATGATGGTGCAGGAACACCACTAGATGGTGCTACTGTGTTTATAAGACTCAATCCTAATTTCAACATATCATCACACCTTCCTCACAGTACATTATAATAAACAACTGATTCGCCAGATGTTAGCGTTAGTGAACTCCATTGTCCATAATAAACCTGTCCTGCAATTAAAGCTGTTAATGATACTAGCTTAGGTCCTGATGCTCCTGATACATAAGTTTCAGATGCTATAACCGTATCAGTAACAACCATTACTGCAAATATATATTTTCCAACAGGTGCTACTATTGCTCCGATTCCAACAACTAAGGTGTCATTATCCGAACCTGCTATTACCCATCCTGAACCTGTTATAGACGTTATCGCTTCAAATCCTTTTGCACCTGTTACAACAGCACTATCAGTAGGAGTAATTATCTCGGTGACAACTTTTCCGTCAGAGTCAGTTCCAATAATAGTAATTATTCCTAGAGTGTCTAATGTCCCTACTTTTGTATGAGTAACAGTTACTACATGGCTTCCTAACGGTTGTGCTGCTATCGTATATGCTCCAACTTTCATAGCTGTAGTTGTAACTAGATAGTTTGGGTCTGCCGCAGTTAACATTACTGTCCCATTATATAACCCTATTGATTCAGAACTGCAAACATTTAATGCACCTTTTCTTGAAAAAACATTCTCTCCTTTATTTGTCAGCCTACTCATTGCCTGTAAAAACATAATAATCACTCTCTCTTTCTCTGATTTATATTGTTTTGTTTTTGTACTTCTTAGCACACTGCATGTATTCCCAAGGGTGTTCATGTGCTTTGCCGCAGTATTTACATATCGCTGGTGCTTTTTTCTTTCTTGGTTTAGGTTTAGCCTTTACTATAGGTTTTTCTACTGCCTTTACTACTGGTTTTACTATCGAGATAATTTCTTCTGGTTTAGAGTTGCTATTAAGCTTCTTCAGCTCTAATAATATATCGTATAAAAGATAATCTACTGTATCTATTAAATCGTATTGTTTCCCCATTTCTTTCTCCTTCATAGTCAAAAGGGGGCTATTACACCCCCTACATTATTTATCTTATTCTGGTGCTTCTACCTGTGGAACTGCTCTAGTTGCATCTGAACCAGTTGCCAGATTGTTAACAGATTTAGTAACAGCAAGATCGTACGAACTAGCTACAACTGCTGCACTTATCCAAGTATTGTTTGAAACAATCATAAGATCTGCGTTCTCGTCAATAGCTAAAGTAGTTACATCTAGAACGTTATTGTCAATCACTCCACTAACATTGTTGCTATCAGCAATAGTTATTCCTACTGCCGCATTGATGTAGTTATTAACAATTCTAATGTTTTGGTTGTTTGTCGTCCCCGCAATAGATATACCAATCAACTGTTTAAGGTTGTCATCTCCATTACCATAGAACTCACAGCCATTAACTTCTAAATGAAAACTGTCACTAACTTTTAGTCCTACAGTAGTTGTACCGTTCCCTAAGAAGTCACAATTAATAAATGAAGCCCCGTGATTTCCTGCTGCAAGTTTTACTGTTTCTGCTGCGGTTACATTCTGAAAAGCCATGTTGATCCATCTGCAACTTGAAACAGCAGTAGTAGGAACTTGAACACCTATCAGTTTAGCTTTACCAATATAATCGGTAACTCCTACACCTATGATGTCAGTTTTTTCAGGAAACCTTACAAGGCTTTCTGTGTACGCTCCACCATTGATATAAAGTCTGTTACGTCTGTCCCCATGGTTAGTTTTAGCAATGTCATCATCTGATAAAGCTATCCCCTGTGCAACCGTCTTAACAGCAGTAGCCCAAGACTTACCATCGTCTGAATCCGATCCTGCGTTTCCGTCTACATAGAAAGCGGTGAATAAATCACCGTCTCCTAAAAATGATGTTTCTCTCCCCTTAGGACCTAGAAAATATCCTCTTAGTGAAGATAACCCATTGTAATGCGTAATTCCCTTTTTCATATTAACACACCCTTTCTAAAGTGCAGGGGAGAACTGAATCTCCCCCATTAATATTTTATTTACTTTTATTCGCCAGTACCCATTGCTATGAAAAACCAGTTATGCCATTTTATGTCATAACGCCCAACTGCTTTCCAAGATAGCATTTCAGTATTAAAGTCGCCGGATGCTGCTCCGCCATCTCTTTCGAGGTTACGAGGATCTTGTCTCATAAACCAATTCAAGCCGCCGCCGCCTAACATAAGTTCTTTATTACAAACAAAGAACCTTTTGCCTCTGATCAACGGGTGAATGAAATACTCCATGTCGCTGTCTACGTTCATAGTGTTATCGCCTACATAGGCTTCTTTGTTAGATCCGATTAGCTTTTGAAGGTTTTTCCTTTGCTGTCTACCTGCTACAATAAAGTTACCATCAATAAGCATGTCATCTCCACGATCATCTTTCCAACCTTCCATTTTCAGTTGTATGTATTCTAAGTCCTCATAATTCAAGAGTTTCCCTGAAAACAAGTTGTTTTGTGCATCTGCATCTGGAACCGTATAATGCGTTGCTCCTATTAAAGGAGAACCATCAGGTCCGGTTATAGTTGAATCCGTTGCATGATTAAACGCATAAGCACTATCTCGGTTCAGCGTCTTTTGTACACCAAGCAAAACATTCCCTGTACGTTCTTTGATTGCTTCAAACTCACTGTCTTCCCACATATTCTTAGGAATTTGTAGTCCTATGTCCTTTTTCTTTGCACGATAATCTACCTTATATCCACCAACGAAGTCATCGTAATGAACGGAACCATCCCAATTTACCATTTGTCCCGGTGCTCCTATCGTATAGTCTGAAAACTGCCCGACATTTTTACGGATAACATTATAAAGTGGTGTGATGTAATCTTTCTTTGCTTGACCTTTATAAAATGCATCCATCTTTTTCCTTATTGTCCCTTCTAGTTCTATAAAATCGCCTTTATTCATCTTATATCATCCTTTCCTAAAGTTTAGTTTAAACGTTTACTTCGCTTGCCTCGAATTGCACAAACATGTCCATCGTATCAGGATTTGAGCCTACTATCCTCATAACACTACCGCCATCAGAATCAAAATCTACATCCATAGAATCTGATGTAAGATCGAATACTACACTATCCTTCAACATATATCCTGGACACAAGTGTATCGTGTCACCAGACGCTAACGCAGCAGGTAATGTTTCAGCAAGAGTAAGTGTACCAGTGCCCCCATCTGAATCTGTTATGGTAACGTGTCTACCTATCAAGTCAGAATCAGCAGCGCAAGTAACTATCTCTATTGCTCCACCTATCCATACATCATCTGTATTAGGCTGTAAGCTGGACTCTACTGCTGTAGTAGTACTTCCACCTGTAAGCGTATAAGCCTTATTACAATGGTATTTATAAACTGCTGTAGGAGAGTTTGATACAGTAAGGGAAGTTACCCCATCATTTGCTACTTTTTCAAGTGTAGAAACTCCTGTTATTCTAGCTGCAAGAGTTGTTGGTGCAGCTAACACTATAATTCCCGTTCCCTGCGTAAAGTTTACAGGTTCGCCCTTTTCTATTGCTGTTGCATCAGGAACATAATACGTATCTTCTATCACATTCGGATGCCCATTAAAATCTTTAGTCCATTTAAAACCTTTCATTATTTATCATCCTTTCCTTTTAAGCTGTTTTGTTTTGTATTTAGCTAAGTATTTGGTATCTACTCCCATTACTTCTGCTAAAGCTTTTCCTTTTGCACTAAGCACATTTGCAACATCTATTGTTTCTTCATCGACATTATCGCTAGTGATTTTTCTTTTGCGTTTTGCTTCATCCTGATAGTCGGCTATTGCTGATTGTTTAGTTTTTTTATTAAGATCCCCTAGTTTGCCTTCGTCTATTAACCTGCCAACAAGAAACTGATACATAAATGAAGTTGTCAAATTGTCGTTCTTAGGTTCCTGTATCAAGTTTTCAAGTTCCGCTTTCACGTCTTTATAAAAAGGTTTACTTTCAAGAGACTTTACTTCGGTTGCTCTTTTAGCTACCATTAGACTTCTTCGTGATTCTTCCTGAATTTGTTTGTTCTGTTCTTCCATCTGTTTGAAAGCAGGATTATTATTGATCTTAGTTGTTATTTCTTCATCTGTATAATATCCATCTTTCGTTAATTCTTTTCTCAAACTTTCTTTGCCGTTAGTAATTTCCTGTTCTGCCTGTTTGAGTTTGATTTCATTCAGTTCACGTTCTATCCGGTCAGCTTTTTCTTTAAGGCTATCATTCTCCTCTTTTACATGATCGTAATTAAGCCCCTTTTGAGCGTTCATTATGGTTTCTTCTTTAGTCAACTTTTTCTTTTTCTTCAAAAAGTCTACTTCAAGGAACCCGTCTTCTTCTTTTGTTTCTTCGGTTTCTGTGTCAACCGAATCATCCTCAACTTCTTCTGTTTCTTCAACGTCTTCGGGTTCGTTTGTGTCCTCTTCCTCAACGTCTTCAACATCTTCTACTTCTGGTTCTACATCATTTGTAAAATCCTGAAACGGTTTTAATCCTTTATCATCAGCCGTTGGTGTCTCAACTGTTTTTGCCATTTTGTATCTCCTCTAAATCTATATTTGCATGTGACTTGGTGTCAATCACATTGCATTTAACATTTTACAATCGTTTAAATATCCGTAAATTTTCTCTTCTCTTTCTTGTGAATAAAAATCTTGTTTTTGTTTATTCGCCCCCATTGCCACCTCCTGATTGAGGTGTGCTAGTTTGTGGTGGGGTTTGCGTTGTTTGTTCAGACTGTTGTTGAAGTTCTTTAAGCTCTTGAAGTATCTCATCAACCGGCGGAAATTTACCCGAATCGAGAGTAGACCAAAAAGCTTTAGGTCCTAATGCAATCCCAAACATTTGCATTGCAACCTGTTCATAATAGTTTCTACTCGTTGGTCTTTCGTCTGATAGCTTAACTTTTACATCATAGTCGGCTATATATTCTTCTTCTTTAGCTACATAGTCAGGTTCGCCTTTTTCATCTTCGTTTCTTATCCAAGTCTTTTTCATTTCCTTATTACTGAAAGATCCGTATTCATCTGCCGAATTTGGGTCCATGTTCTTCATCTGTTCTAATATTTCTATCATTCCTGCTAATTGTTTCTGTGGGTCTTCTAACTCGATAAGTTGCTGTATACCGTCATATATAACCGTCTTTATTGCCATACTCTTGTTTCCACGTATTCTATATTCTCTTTCGTCATCATAGAACTGACCTATCCTGCTTATGATCAGTGGCATATATTGTTTCATAAGTCTTTCAATTATATTCATCTTACCTTTGTTTCTAACATCTGCTCTAGTTCCTAGTTCTTTTATTGATGCAAAAGGAACATTTGCTCCTGGTGATACTCCCTGTTGTATTGCTGTGTTCTGTGTAACCGTGTCTATGTTCTGTTTTAAGAAGTCTTTAAACAATACAAGGCTTTGAGGTGTCTGTGTTCCTTCTTTGGATTTCATCCCATCCTTGCTCATTACTTCATGCCATGCTCCGTGTACATAAGCGGTGTCCATCATTTCATCATGCTGTGGTTTAGAGATAGACCCTTTGTTGTAATATCCTCCACCTAATCCTTCAACTGCTGCTGATGCCATTTCTATCTCTGCACAGAAGTTATATGCTACCTGTATTGGTACAATATTTCTCATTTCGCCATAACCATAAGGGTTCTTTTCGTCTTGATACAACACTGCATAGGCAAATGGATATAGCCCATCTTCATAAACATAAGGATTATATTCAAGAAATACGGTTCCTACTGAATAAGAGCAATGTATACCTTCTAGTTCCCCAGTTGCCATATCTTCATACATTTTCTTTTTGTAGCTGTCTGTTGCTTTTGCCGCTTTGTCTAAATACTTTTCTTTGTCTTCCTCTGATATAAAAGCAGGAGTTCCACGTTCCCATTGCTTTATTACTGTTGCTCTTTTGCTTACTACTTCTTCTACATCTGTGTCTTCGATAAGAAATGGAAGCAATCCGATATCTTGAACATCTGCGACTGCATACTTCCCGTTATCCCATCTATTTTTAATATAACTTAAATATTTTCTATATCTTTGCTGTATATATCTACAGTCTTGCAGGTTTTCTTCAAGGTCAATTATTGCAGGGTCAAAGAATATTTCGTCTTTTTTGACACATTTAGTAGAAACTTCTCCTACCCATCGTGACGGTCCTGACCCTCCCATAAAGTCTGGGTCCCATTCGACTGATGCAATGAATGGTCCGTAATGGACTCCTTGCATAACTATATCTCTCCATTGCTTTTCAAATACGTTTCTATAGAATATAAAAGATATAAGGTCACTTAGCTTCAATGCTGTTTGTTTATCACTAGCATCTCTACCACTTACGTCTGCCTCTGGTGTTGATGCTGTTAGTGCATCTACTATATTCATTATTGTTGGCAAACACACATTCAATACTATGTTATATCTCTTTGATTTCTTGTCTGCGCTTCTTGGGGCTTGGGACATGTCCCATTGGAGCCCTTTTAAGCAAAGATATTCGTCACTCCAATTAGTTTTTATCTTCTCTCTTACTCCACCTTCGGATTCTACCTTGTTTTCAATAACACCTGCTACGTGTATTTCTTCTTCTTCCGAATTAGGGTTCTGTTTTTCTTCTAGTTCTTCGTCTTTATCTTTTTTGAACCATCCCATTTACGTTACCCCTTTTTAATACGCATTGTTTTCAGGCTTTGATATACCATCTACAGTAGTTACCATTTTGACTTCTTTGTTACCTTCTTCCTTTTTCTTTCTGTATGCCATGTCTTCTATCAGGTCATATATCCTATCCATAAATGTTTGCTTGTTGCCTTCTTCTAGTACGGGATTCTCTTGTGCCTCTTGTTTCAAAGGTTCGTTATGCTTTACTATCACTGGTTGTACAGTCTTTTTCCCAATAAAAAAACCGCCATAGAATGACGCTCCTATAGCGATTATAAATATCAATAACATTATTATCATTACGCCTGTGCTTACCATGGCTACCTCGCTTTTTAATGATGTGGTCCTATCATCTGGTGACAATAAGACGTCATTACAAGTACCAGTATTGCACATACAGAACTCAATGTCAAGTTTTAATAATTATACAGCCCCCCTACGCTTTTAATATTGTCGTCATCATCGTCTTCATATTCATAATTATCTGTCCCTGCAACGGATGTATCTACTGACGTCCACATTTGTTCTGAACAGAAATAAGTTATCGCTGCTGTCATAACTAAATCATCGTGTTTGCCGGGATTAGCCGTTGGTTTCCTTGATTTATCATAGGCAAATTCCATCATTTCGCCAATCATTGCAGGGCTATTGAAAAGATTAGGTTCATCTCTTGCCATCATAACAAGATTGTTTATAATAACTGGTCGTGTTTTTATTGTTGTTTGAAACCCATACTTTTGTTGCACGGTAGTTTCTGCACTATCTATTATCTCTCTTTTATACATGTGCCAATACATTAACTGTTGTAGCCTTAATATCGGTGCATAGTCAAAGTTGGATTCTATTGCTATTAAAGCATCATTGTACTTTACTCCCATGCAATAAGCTTGTTCTGCAAACTTATCTGATGCAATGTGTCCATGGAACACCGCCATTTGTTTTCCTGATGTATTGTCTATGCAAAGCAATCCAAACTTATCAGACCCTTCTCCTGCTGTATCTCCACCTATTACATATGGATAACCTTTTTGTACTGGATTATATATTGTTATTAACCCATTTCTATTAGGAACGAAAGTTATAGACTTATGATCTATCATCCCTTCTTTGTTTACAATGTACTGGTACATACCACGTTTAGGTGGGTTTGTTTTATAGAATTCTAATATCTTTTGCAGTCTTAAATCAAGTATCTGATTGTCAAAAACTGACTCACCAGAAGCAATAAAAGCTTCTTTTGGTGTACTCGGGAATTCTTGCTTGAAAGCATTTAGGTTATTCCTGCTTGTGTTTGAAATAGTATATCTTCGCCATTGCATTTGATCATTAGTTAGTTTAAAGGTTCTCTTTATCTCAACTTCGTTGCCCCATAATCCACTATCAAAATCAGTTAGTTCAAACCCATCATAAGGCATTGTACTCCCTGAATCTTCAAACCAAGGTATGAACAAAGGTATATAGCTGTTCTTCTTTCTTCTCTTGCCATTCTCTATGATATATTCATTAGCATCATCCCACATGTCTTTAAAGTAGTTATACCCTTTTGCGGTACTTTCTATGATAACTATACTCCCCATTGGAATAGATGGTAGTAATGACGTCATGGTGGCTGATATGTCACCTTTCCACTTGGCTATCTCGGAAATGTGAAGGTAATTTATTGTATAACTACTACCTGCGTTTACGTTGTTTGAGGTTTCAACAAGGAATTTACTTTGCAGTCCAGGGTCGTTTTTCTCTGATATAGGTTTTTGTGGGTCAAACTTAGGATTTTCAAGTATAACACCTTGTCCTCTGCTCTCCCTTTTGTAAGGTTTCTTGTTATGAGGTAGATGTTGGTAGAACTTGTTTGCCATTTCATTTATAGTCTTAGCAGAGTCATCATCATATGATATGACCATTGCTATCTTGTTCTTCTCATGTAATATTCTTTTGAATAAGTCTGCTTCTGTGTATGTTGAAAATCCTTGCTGTCTAGCTTTTAATATAATAATAAAAAGAGTTTCCTTTTTTCCGGACCTCTCCCAATTGTCTACAATGTTTTTTAGTTTTCTTTGAGATTCGTTTATCTTGAACGGGATCATAACAGAAGATTTCTTGTCTTTTATCTTAAAATTCTTTTCAAAATATACCTCTGTATCTTGCCTGTCTTTGAGTTCAAGCAGTGCTTCTTCAAGACTTCCTGGTTGCTTATTCATCTGTTACCTCTGTAGCTTCAATTTCTATTGGTATTAGTGATGGGTCGTTTCTTACCATTTCTCTTATCATGTCTTTTGGTAAACATGACGGGTCTTTCTTTATCATTTGTTTTACCATGCTTTCTAATTCCGCAGTAGTTGTACTCCCTACTTCCATATTCACGTTCATAGTTTTCTTGTTGATGTTTACTTCTTTTGTGTCCTTTTTCATTCCCATTATTTCAGCACATAACTTTCTGTCCGCAAAGTTACGCCTGTTTTCCATCCCAAACTTAAATGATCGAGCCAACAATTCTGCCTGTTTATCTTTAAAATCATCTAATATTAAATAACTCATTACAGCTTTAACTTCTTGCCTGGCTTTTATTCTATAGAAATGTTCCCAGCATATCCCTACTACTTTTGCTTTCTCTTTATGTGTTATCCCCCTATAATCTTTATCAAGCAATATGTCTATAACTGAAAGTTCGGTGTCGTTTCTAGGTACATACAACATTGGCTGACCGCCAACTCTATATTCTATATTGCCCTGATCATTTAATAATCTTTCTCCGGTTGGCCTACCAACCTTTTCATCAAGTTCCATCTTCTTCTCCTAACACTTGTTTTACTATTTCAAACAAATTATCACAATCCATATCTTGCCACCTTAAAAACTCTGTATTATATCCTAAGTCATTTAGCAACTCCATCATTTGTCCTATAGTTAAAAGAGGTAATGAATAAATCCTATGTGTAGCTTCTAGTTCATCTGCATTTTCTATACAGCTTACTAATTCATAAAACGAATTATAAATAACATCATACTTCTTAGGTTTCCACCAGTTTTGGAGTTTGTACTGCTGATGCACTGACAGTTCTAGTAATTGTTCTGTTGATAGTCGTTGCTTCATCATTGTCCTCCCTAGCAAGTATCTGTAATGCTACACCTAACCCATTAGCAATACCTGTGATATAATCATCCCTTTCGTATCTTGGGTCTTTTTCTAGTTCGTTCTTTGTCATCGTAATGCTCTTGATCTTATCTGATAACATATTCAACTCCTTGTTAGTTTCTTTTTATAATCCATTATAGTTACTCCTATAGGTTCGTCTTTTGTAGACAGTCTGATATATATACCAGTTGCTATTTCTTGAGAATATCCGACTTGTGGCTTTCCCCAGTCTGCATATAAAATGTCGTTTTCTTCGTCATAATTATATTTCTTTTTCATATTACTCCTTTAGATTATGTTAGGGGGATGGAAGGAGCGACCTTCATTCTGAACCGTCCGCTTATCTTTTCAAATAAGTCGGCAACCACAGCGTTTTTTCTTCTGCCGTACGTCAGCCTTAAACTACATCCCAAATCAATATCAGCTAGTTCCAATATTGAACCCTATGCCACCACGATACCATTTCAGGACGGTTTTGTCAATTTTCGTATGTTACTGTGTGAAAATAAAGTTTATTTTGGGGGGTTGACAACGGTTCCCATTAGTATTATACTGTTCACAGAAAGGAAGTGATCAAGTGAAGTCGGTACAAGAAATCGCAGTAATGTTTGAAGTATCAAGAAACGCAGTTTACAAATGGATAAGATCTGGTCTTAAGCACAAGCGAGAAAAGATTATAGGCAAACCACTTAGAATTATTATTGACCCTGCTGATGTTTATGCTTTTCACAAATCTCAAGAAACAGCACATATAAAAACCAAGGAGGGCTAACATGAACACAAAAATAACTAAAAAGCAAAGTGAAAATCTTGCACGTGATTTAATTAAGAGTGGATTTGACATTACTGGAAAATGGAGTAATTTTGGTGGATTTGATTTGACTAATGAAGAAATTTCAATTGTCTTATACACATTATTTAACTCAACAGATCGTGCTTACCAATTATCAAATCTATTTAAAAAGTACGAACCGGAGGACTAATATGGCTAGAAAAAATAGCGACCCAGCCTTTTTGTTTTATTCTTCTGATTTTCTTGTTGGAATAATGTTTATGTCAAATGAACAAGTGGGAAAATATATTAAGTTGTTGTGCTTACAACACCAAAAAGGTCGTTTGACAGAAAAACAAGTAATGGGTATTTGCGACATAAAAGACGTTGAAGTTTTGTGTAAGTTTTACGTTGATAAAAAAGGCAATTATTTCAACGAAAGATTAGAGAAAGAGGTGGAAAAACGTTTAAAATATACACAAAGTAGGCGTAAGAACCTTGCTGGCAAGGGGTCTAAAGGTGTTTCCCATAAGGTGTCTCATATGGATACCCATAAGGTGGCTCATATGGAAAATGAAAATGAAAATGAAAATGAAGATGCAAATAAAGATGCAAATAAAAATGTAAATGCAAATGAAAAGTCTAATACATATAGTGAGGTTATCGATTATTTAAACTTGATAAATGGTTCAAAATACAAAGTAAACCCTACACACAAGAAACATATTTCTGCAAGAATAAACGAAGGGAACACACTTGAAGATTTCAAAACAGTAATTGACAAGAAATATAAATCATGGCATGGAACAGAATGGGAAAAGTTTTTAAGACCACAAACATTATTTGGAACAAACTTTGATTCATACTTAAACGAAAAAGAAACAACTAAACCAAAGGAGGTAATAGAAGATGGAAAATATGCAGACTGCTATGACGACTGAACAGAAAGTTATACAAGCAATAGGATCAGCAGAAACTAACCAAGACAAAAGAGACTTCCAAAAATGGAACAGCATTGATGATCCTATGCCTGAATCAAAGTGTTTATTCTGTGGTAAAGAATTAGAATATGCGAAACTAACAAGTGCTTTTAACTTTACCG
>Ga0207997_1001183_pt1 | contig 13592 bp, 20 predicted proteins | sample AntAceMetag02UKN_FD_184777 | JGI IMG/M metagenome (GOLD analysis project Ga0207997, IMG submission 184777) | Saline lake microbial communities from Ace Lake, Antarctica - Antarctic Ace Lake Metagenome 02UKN (SPAdes) (version 2) | ecosystem: Environmental > Aquatic > Non-marine Saline and...
CCGACATGGTGAAAGAATATTGGGACCGCCGGCGACCTGGATGGAGGAAGCCGTTTGAGAATCCTCCGTGTTTCGCAAGCAACATCGTCAGAGTAGTTGACAAGACAGATACGGTGAGCCGCTTGCTCTACCTCGACTGCGGCCACGAAAAGACAGTCAACATGATGGTGGTAAAGCGGAATGCCAAGAGTTTCTACGAAGAAGGCGCACAGGTAATCTGTGACGTTTGCAGGAACGCATACAATCCGAGAATCGAAAGGCTGACACACGTAGAATGTGCTCCAGCAACATAACCTTGATTTCCACGGTGAGGTCAGTTATAATGCCCACCGTACTATAGTAACACCGCAGCAAGGAGAAAGACCATGGGATACGGAAAGAAGAGTGGAAAAGGAATGCAGGGTGGAGGCAAGTCCAGCCCGAGTGGCGAGAGCTACCCAGCAGGCGACCTCAGCGCGAAACCCGCGTAAGGAATTGATGCCATGACAGCAGAATACGCGGTACTAGATTGGAGCCATCCAAGGATTCAGCTAGTGCCGCGTTTTTCTGTCCACGAGAATCTTGCCGAATTACTCCCCGCCCTCTACCACCAACTCACACAAGCCAGCCGCGACCCGAACCGCAAAGTGGTCGGAGCCGTAATCGCTACTGGTGAGAAAGAGACCATCGCTTTTGATTTTGAACGTATTGGCAAGAACACTTGGGGATGGGCAGTTGGATTTCCCCAAGGACTAACAGCGGGAGTGAACTGATGGGCATACTGAGCAATTCAATTACGAACACATTAGCCAAATGGATGTCCAGAGAGAAACCGAAACACACAGAGCCACAAGAGCAGAAGCCCGTCGAAGAGAAGCGCACCTACAAGCGCAGAGTCAAGAGGCGTCCCAAATTCACACTCGACGGCAACAAAGCCACACTTTCCATGAGCAAGACGCAGTACTTGATCACACCTAAAGGCTGGCGCAGGCTCACCCACAAGACCAGTAAGAAGCGTATCAAGATTCAGGAGCGTAGGGCGGCATGAGAAAATTCGGCCAGCATCCCAGCGTATCAGAGTTCATAGTCGAGCTTATCGCATGGAAACTTGAGAAAAACAGAGGGCTGGACACGATTCCGATTACCGAGTGGATGGCTAGATGCCTCAAAGAAGAATTGGGTGGAGAAGTCAGGTCGATAGATGAGGTGCCTCTGCGAGTAGTTCCACACAGCGACTCACTTGGAGTTGAAATAGGACTGCAAGACGAACGCAATGCAAAAGATTTATAAACGGGCAAATCGATGGGAAGGGGAGCTGGCGGCGGAAAGCTATTGGACGTTTACAGGTGAAGCCAACCATACATAAATACGCATAAAGCACCTAGTCGAAACATCCGAGAGCTACCACGCCAGCGAACCTTAAAAATTATGGGCAAGAAGAAGACCAAGCAGCGGGTACCGAAATCCACATCACTTCGTCAGAAGACGAAAACCATGCAGGCGCACAACGCAGAGATGGCAGAATGGGCAAGAATACTGCTCTATCACGTAGTCGAGACTCACAAGCGATGTGCCGAACTCTACGAAGCCGCCAAGGGCATCAAGGTAACTCCACTCGCCTTCAGGGTACAACGTGAGATGAAAGATATTTGTGTGGTCTTGGGGCCATACGCGAAAGACGTAATCGAAATGGGCAAAGGAGGAATATCAGATGCCAGTGGAACCGAGACTGATGGGAACGAAGATTCGGCAGACTGAGGCCGCAACGGGGAAGATCGCCATAAACGACAAGGGCACTCCTGTAGACGGTGGAGGCTGGGATAACGAACCGGACGGATGGGCAAAAGCGAATCGTCAGGCTGGACACATGAATCCAGCGAAGAGAACATAGGCCAATGACTTACGCGGCATATACGGGCATTCTGGATTTTGATAAACTGGGGTACTTTTTCTGAATGACCTACGACCCCACAGCACTAGGAGCAATCCCGACCTACAAGCCGGAACTCACTCCCCTCATGTTCCATCAGAGCGACAAATTCGTTCGAGGAATCATGGGGCCAGTGGGAAGCAGTAAGTCGAGTAGCTGTGTAAACGAACTCCTGATGCGCTCATTCCAGCAGGAGCCTTGGAAGGACGGGGTACGGAGAACAAGGCACTGCATTATTCGCAGAACTTTTTCTGAACTTTTGACCACAACAATTAAGACATGGCAGGAGTGGTGTCCACAGGCCGTATGCCCCTTGACATTCTCACCTCCACCACAAGGCCACATGGTAGTAAACCTGCCCGATGGGACCACGGTAGACATGGAAGTCATATTCCTCGCACTCGATGACGAAGCCCATGTGGACAAGCTGAGATCACTGGAGCTTACGATGTGCTGGTTCAACGAAGTCAAAGAAATCATCAAGGTTCATATCGACATGGCAACGAGTCGTGTCAGACGTTATCCAAGCGAGAAAACTGGTGGGCCGACATTCACGGGAGTCATCATGGACACCAACCCGCCACACGATCAGCACTGGTATCATGAACTCGCAGAAGTAGAGTGTCCCGAAAACCACGAATTCTTCAAACAGCCACCAGGAGTCATCGAAGTTCCACGCAAAAGCGATTCCGAACCGATGATCTATATCCCGAACGACGGCACCCACGGCTTCCCACCAGCAGAGAACATCAAGAACCTGACAGGCGGATTTCTGTACTACATGGACCAGCTAGGCGGCAAATCCGAAGAATGGATACGGGTCAACCTCCAAGGATTATATGGCCGTGTGATGGCAGGTAAGCCCGTTTATCCCGAATACAGAGATGAGATACACGTAGGCCCGAAGGAAGGGCTCAAGGTCTACAGAGGTATCCCGCTCGTGGTAGGAATCGACTTGGGGTTACATCCGAGTGCGGCGTTCTGCCAGATGTCACCAAACGGGCAACTCAGGATAATCGATGAAGTCTGGGTAGATGACACCGGAGTACGCTCATTCGCTCGAGACGTCCTCAAGCCACTCATCACGAACAAGTACGCAGGGATGCAGATTACCTACGTTGCAGATCCAGCCGGCAACCAGAGAGGCGAGACAGAGGCCACCACAAGTCTTCAGGTGCTCGCGGAATGTGGAATACATGCTGAGATGGCATCCACCAACCTTTTCACCCCTAGACGCGAAGCAGTGGCGTATTACCTGCTCCAACTCAGAGACGGACAGCCGGGATTCAAGATCGATCCCAGATGTATCAGGGCAAGACAGGCGTTCAAGGGCGGATACTGCTATCGGATGATGCGCGGCTCAGATGGAGTCAACTACTCACCCCGTCCCGACAAGTACAACAAGTTCACCCACATCTCAGATGCAATTCAGTATGCAGCCCTCCTGTTCAAGGGTGGATATGTTGCAAACTCACCAAATGACGAACTTCAAGGTTCTGTGCCCCACGCTCGCCTCATCGAAATAGTCAACCCCGCAGGGTGGACTTGAGCCGAATTCCCTCTCATCCTTGACAATCCCTTCTCAAATGTGATACTATGTTGTGGTTGAAGTGGGAGAAATGCGTTTCACCCACAATATGTAGTGTAATTTAGGCAAAAGCCAGTGTTGGTCGCTCCTTCACTGGCGAATGTATTTTCGAGACGGGCCATGTGCGGCACATCGTACAAGGCCCGTCTTTTTGCCGTTTAAGGGGTCTTTGTATGGCTAGTCCAGTACTGAAACTTGCCGAAAACAACACGGGCGATGCCGGAAGTCTCATTCACGTAGCCAACAACGCACAAATTGAAGAACGCGAGCGATTGAAGCGCGAAGCCGCCGCCGCACAGAACACTTTACCCGTTTCCGCACTCAGCAGTCATCTTTCGGGCATATTCAACGCCAATCAGCAGTATCGTGAACGCTCAGGGGTCGATGCACAGATGATCGCGTCCCTCTACCAGCGAAATAACGAGTATGACTCCAACAAAATCACCGAAATCCTGCGTCAGGGCGGCACAGACGTCTTTATGGGGCTTACTGGAGTCAAATGCAGGGCCGCAGAGGCGTGGTTGACCGATGTAATGGCCTCAGACCGTAAGAAATCGTGGTCACTCTCCCCTACTCCCATCCCAGACCTTGATGAAGAGACTACGAATCAGGTCATCCAGAAAACCATGATGACGTGGCAGCAATCCATGCAGGACCACGGACAAGGCGTAGGAGCCGAGGGCATGGGGCCAAAAGACGTTGCCGGAAGCGCACACCAGCTCCGTGAACAGATGCTCGAAGCCATGCAGGACGAAGCAGAGCAAAAAGCCGATGCTATGGAAGTCAAGATAGCCGATCAGTTCATAGATGGTGGCTGGTACAACGAATTTGACGATTTCATCACCGATGTAACCACGCTCAAGGCCGGAATCATGAAGGGCCCCGTCATGGAGCGCAAACAGCGACTTGAGTGGAAGAAGTCAGCATTTGGCGGGAAGGTTCCGAAACCAGTATGGGACACCATTCAGGTCTATAAGCGCGTGAATCCCTTGGATATGTACCCCTCAGACGGCTCTATCAAGATCAATGACGGCTCACTGGTAGAGAGAATCCGGTATTCCCGTAAGAGTCTGAGAGCCATGCGCGGCATCAAGGGCTACGACAAGGGCGCAATTGACCTCGTATTACAGCGATACGGCAAGGGCGGGCTCAGGATGCACCTGAACATCGATCAGATGCGGGCAGATATTGAGGATAAAAGCACACTCGACTTCTACAAGGACTTCATTGAAGGCAAAGAGTACTGGTGCAGTGTATTCGGGCAACTCCTACTCGACAGAGGCATCTTCCGGACTCCTGACAACAAGCCCGTAGTGGCCGAAGAGGAATACGAGATCAACGCCATCCAGATCGGCTCATTCCTCGTCTACGTCGATTTCAACCCTGATCCACTAGGCCGCAGACCTTACGCCAAGACAGGCTGGGGCAAGGTTCCCGGGTCATGGTGGTACAAGGGCATCCCAGAGCTTATGAGAGACCTGCAGGGCATCTGTAACGCCTCAGTGCGAGCATTGGTCAACAACTTGGGTATCGCCTCCGGACCACAGGTGATCATAAACGACATCAACTCAATTGCCCCTGGTGAGAAAGTCACATCCATGTATCCGTGGAAAATCTGGCAGTGCGTTCGGAAGATGCAGATGCAGGGTAAGCAGATCGACTTCTTCCAGCCAAAATCCAATGCCAACGAGCTACTCGCCATCTACGACTTCTTCGCCAAGCTGGCAGACGACTATACAGGCATCCCAGCGTACTCCTATGGCAACGATAAGGTGGCAGGCGCAGGGCGCACAATGGGTGGTTTAGCCATGCTGATGAGCAACGCATCCCGTGGTCTCAAGAAAGTAATCAGCCGAATTGACCAAGACATCATAGCCGACAGGGTAGGCGCTCAGTACGACTGGAACATGCAATTTGATCCCGATCAGGCCATCAAGGGTGATGTAGAGATCGTCGTCGGAGGCACCTTGGCAGTCCTGCAGCAGGAACAGCTTGCCGCACAGCGCATGGAATACATTCAGACCATAGGCGCGAATCCACTTGCTCAGAGGATCATGGGGATCGAGGGCTACGCTAATTTGCTCAGATCCACGCAGGGAGTTCTCCAGTTGGAAGACGACATCATTCCGAACAAGGAGAAGATGAAGGCAGTAATAGAGCGCATGAAGGCGGAAGACGCCGCCGCCGCGCAGGCTCAACAGCAACAACAGGCACAAAAAGTAGCGGCTTAACGGCCAAAAGAAGAGGAATATGAAGACAGGCAGACTTGCAATAGTAGTCATAGGGATGCTGATGGTGGCCGGCATGGCTTTCGGAGCGCCTTACGAAGAGTTGGAACTGAACCGCGTTTATGGTGATCCAGTATTTGAAGATAGACTCACTGTCCAAGGTGCGTTAGTGGCCTGCGACGGCCTTACGGTCAGTAATGGCATCACAAGTGCCAGCACTGATGGTGGCACAGGTGTTGTTTCCACGGCTGTAGCGACAAGCTCAGATGTTGGCAATCTCCGTCAGACCACAATCACGGTTGATGATCTCGCTGTTCCGATTGGATTTGGTGGAACGGGAACGAATCATGTCGGTGGCGCAAAGGTATTTGTGTTCCCTGAAGGACGAATTCTGGTACACGGCATAACGGTTGCAAACGTCACGATGGCGACCAACACCGCTATCACCGCCGCTGAAGGTGGAGATTACTCCTGCGGAACGACCATCGGCGTAACAACCGGTCTAGTCACAACGGCTGTCAATCTGTGTCCGAAGACGAGCATTGATCCTTGGACCAACATTGTCAGCGCATCTTTGGCATCCTCGGCTCAGTTCGATGGAACCAGCACTGCCGTTGAGATGTACTACAACCTCGAAGTTGATACTGGTGATCTTACGGCCCCTTCAACGGCTTACGTTGACTCGGCTACGTTTGTAATCAGTTGGACACCGCTTGGCGATTACTAAGAAATATGATCCCTCTCACACAAAGACGTTCGACGCTGGAGGCAGTCGCAAGGCTTGCCTCCAGTCCGGACGGTGTGGAGCTTCTCAAATGGCTTGAGGAGTGCAGGGAAGATCAGCGAGACCAGAACGAAGACGCGAACGGAAATGAAGTGTATCGGGGGTTAGGTAAATCGAAGAACCTGACCGAATTAGTTACGGAACTCAGGGATGCGAAGGACACGTTGCTGAAAGTTAAGACTAGCGAAGCCGAAGAGGCAACTAGATTGGCACAGCAAGGTTCAGTAGCACCCCTGACGGGTTGAACAACGGGCAAAGTCGGGTACCGGGAAGTAGCCGACGATAAAGGAGATGGACGAGATGACAGTTGAACTTATAGATGGAAATGAAGTGCCGGCAGCAGTAGTTGCGGCGAATGCAGAAGCAGAACGACTTCAGGCTGAGATGGATGCTCAGGCGGGCGGGATAGTTCCTGATCCGATGGCGGCTCCAGCAGTAGCAGATGGTGGAGTTGTTGCTCCCGCTCCTGTAGTGGCTGCGGTTGCACCAGTAGAACCGGCTCCTGCAACTCAGGTACCACCGATTCGGAGTCTGCGCGACTTGGTAGCGGCAGAAACACCAATACCAGCACAGGGCAGTCATATAGTTGCACCAGCACCTATCGTGGCTCCTGTAGCGCCAGTGGCCCCCGTAGCGGCACCGGTAGCTCCGGTAGTAGATGAATCCGCACGGCTCAGGGCTGAGAATCAGATTCTACAGCAGAAACACGACACACTCATGGGCAAATACAACTCTGAAGTTCCCACAATGGCAACACAGCTTCGTGAGATACAGGCACTCGCAGAAGGACAGCAGAAGCAGTTGACCGAACTCGCTAATGCCGCACAGAGGCCCATTGAACCCGTCTGGAAGGGCGCACTAACTACTGAAGAGCAGGCAGAGTACACCACACAGGCAGAAGCACTCGGAACATCAGGTAGAGCGGCTTTGGCAGTAGCAGAGGCTACAAGGCAGAAAGACCTTGAAGAAGCCCAGAAGGCGCGTGATGGATTTGACCAAAGGCTCAAGGAGATGATGCAGGTTCAGCAGGCATCACAGGCACAGAACGCTAACGACAGGTTCTGGGCTTCAGTAGACGCCTCGTGCCCGAACGCTTCGATGCTGAATGTATCACCTGAATTCATCCAGTTCATGAATGGCACAGATCCAGTCACGGGGCTGACCTACATGCAGAGAGGCCAAGCGGCAATGGCTGACGAGAACATACAGGCTACCGTGAAACTGTTTGAGGAATTCAAGCAGGCATCAGGGTTTGGACACGACCCGCAGGCAAGTATCGAATCTCAAGTAAGACCGGATTCCGCTCCCGGTACAGGCGCAGAAGGACCAGTGAACGCACAACCGGTACAGCCCGTTTATCGTTCACAGATCAAGGCTTTCCTCAAGGAAGTAGCCTCTGGTGAATATGCACCTGACCCAGAACGGCATCCAGTGGCGCAGAAGATAATGGCAGTAATAGACAACGCCCAAATGGCAGGACAAGTCATCGAAGACGTCTAAATGACGTATCGGTAACAGTTTGTCAGACAAAGGCAAAAACGCACACAAGGAGGTATAGGAAATGGCCTACCCAACCGCAGCAGGTATAAGGGACATCGCGGCCAGCACCATGCGCTATGTGCCGGAGATATGGTCAGGAAAGCTTCTGATCAAATTCTACGCACGAACCGTATGTGGCGCGATATGCAACACAGACTACGAAGGTGAGATCAAAGATCAGGGGAACACGGTACATATCCGTGCAACACCGACGATCACGATCCGCGATCATACCAAGGGACAGGCCCTTGTGTATGAACAGCCTTTGGCAACTCCGGTCGATCTTCTGATTGATAAGGGCAAGAGCTGGGCATTCTCGACCAACAAGGTCGATGAAGCACAGACGGACATCAAATCGTACACAGAGAAGTGGACGGAAACGGCATCTAAGGACCTCAAGGTCGCCGTGGATACCGATGTTCTGGGCAATGTCTACTCAGACGCCCACGCCTCAAATCAGGGTGCAACCGCTGGTGCTATCTCCGGCAACATCGATCTCGGTGTTGACGCAGGTACTTCGGTCTCGCTCGCAAAGGCCACCGTTCTCGACAAGGTAGTTGAGTGCGGGCAGGTTCTTGACGAGCAGAACGCTCCTGACGAAGGCCGCTGGATGGTCATCCCCGCGTGGATGTGTACCATCATCAAGCTGTCGGATCTCAAGAACACCCAGATCACGGGTGACTCGGTTTCTCCTCTGCGGAATGGCCGCATTGGTGAACTCGATACCATGACTGTTTACAAGTCAAACCTCCTGGCGACGACCACGGACGGTGCAACGGCTACGGCTACTTGCATCATCTTCGGTACCAAGGACGCCATCACGTTTGCATCGCAGTTGGTTGAGAACGAGAGTCTTCCGAACCCGTTTGCGTTCGGTCGTCTCTTCCGTGGATTGCAGGTCTATGGCTACAAGGTTGTGAAACCTGAAGCCCTCGGCTGGCTTTACGCGAAGAAAGGTTAAACTGTAGAAACGGGTGTCGTGGAGGAGTAGGCAAATAAACGCCTCTCCTCCGGCCCTTTCTCAAACCGTAGAAACATAACTAGGAGGTAGCAATGGCTACAGTTATTACAGATCAGTATGGGAATATGGAAAGACGTGGCGCTCCGGCGCTCGGCAACATGCCCCGACTCCTTGAGGTTGATATCACGCTTGGTGGCGTGACGGATGCCGCAGACGACGCAGTTCAGTGTTTCCTGTTCGATGCACGCACGTTGATCATGAACGCCGGTTTTGAAGTCATAGTGCCTACAACGAACGTCATCACCGCATCCCTCGGGGTAGGCGGAGGTAGCGGCGGCGCAACTCAGTTCCTCGGTGAGAGCGCGACTATCGCGACGGCAGGCACTTCTTACAGTGGTGGTCAGGGCGTGGCAAACGTCCTTATCGCGGCTGCAGACTACATGGATTGCGAAGTCAGCGCAGACGCTGGTGCCGCAGGTAAACTCCGTGTATGGGCTGTTGTGATGGATGTTGAAGATATTGACGGAAGTTGATTCATGCAGGGTGAGACTGGGGGCGGGAACGACCCTCCCCGCTCCCAGTTCTCAGGGGAAAGGAACATGGAATGTCAGATGACACAGCTACAGAAGGACTCGCAAAATCGCATCTCGATGCCGCTAAGGCATTGGAGCACGAGACCAACTGTGACGCCTTCCCGAAGGTCGTTGTCGTATTGGAGGACTGCGTGACACATACCCTACAGGCACGTAGAGATGCAAGGGACACGAAGGCGACGGTCGTTGAGCTGAAGAAGTATTGCGAAGAAGAGCTACCTGACAAGATTATAGAGAAGGCTAATGGGAACGCCGACCGAATCGAAATGGGATTCAACGGCAAAACACTTTCTGGGAAATCCAGTACGATTTTAAGATTCGTGGCAGTGCTGGTACTGATTTTTATTGGGACAATGGTAGGAATGACTTGGCTGGAAGATCGAGGTTTGATCGACACAGGAAGTCAGAAGATGGTTGAGAGCACAGTCGCCAAGGCGGTAGCAGACGCTATGGGCGCGAAGGCTGAGACCCCGAACTAAAAACAGGAGACGGACAATGGCGACACAAGAAGAGAAAGACGCAAAGAAGGCCGCAAAGGAAGCTGAAAAGCAGGCGAAGGCAGAAGCCAAGGCCGCAGAGAAGGCTGAGAAAGAAGCCGCGAAAGCTGCTGAGTCTGATGACTCCGACGAAGTTGAGCTCGTTGCAGGCTGTCCCAAGAGCATTGGTAAGAGCCCCGTCAAATGGCTTCTGAATCCTGAGAACGGCAACGTCTGTCAGGCGACTGAATTACTTCTCAAGAATGAAAATCTTGTACCGATCAGCGAAGAAGAAGCTAAGGCGGCACAGGCATCGCGTGACATAGAGCATAAATTAGCTGTTGAAGCGCGGAAAAACGGGTAACAGAGATAACAAGGGTAAACCGGGAAAGACGAAAGGTGGGCGAGATGGCAGAGTTAAAGAGATACTGGCTTGGAAAGAAAGGTACGCTTCAGGTGTACCAGCGGACACCTCTATTGGCGAAGCAAGATGAGATGGAGCCGATCACACAAGAAGAGGCTTACGCACGCAGGGCCAAACTGAAAGAGCAACAGATTCAGGACAGGCATCTAAAGATGTCAGGAATGGAAGCTCCTACAGAAGAGGACCTGAAGCTCACGGAACTCAAGAGGCTCGTAGCTGAAGGACTTGTTCCTGCGGCAGAACTCGCTGCATACCAGAAGTCGGTAGAGACTCAAGAGACGCCGGGAATGGAAGTACCGAAGAAGAAGACGTTTGACGAGATGGACGTCGGTGAGTTGCGGACAGCGGCTCAGGAGATGAAGGTGCCGATTGATCCGCTTGCGGACGCTCAGGTGATCAGGGACGAACTCAATGCGGCTGTGACTGCATCGATGCCCGTGATCAAGACTGCTGAAACTGCAGCTCCGGAAGAAGCGGCACCAGAGTTTGCGGCAGAGGACGCAGACGACCTGACCGAGATGGGACAGGGCGCTCTGTTTGCTGAGGCAGAGAAGGTGGACGTGAAGAAAGCCGGGAAACTGGACGAATTGCGGATTAACATCCGTAGGGCACGAAAAGAAAAACTGGCGGAAAAGGAATAACTAGATGCTAGCATCGGACCTCATAAACATTCCAGTCAGACGACAGGTAGCAGACACGAAACCCGGGTACCGGTATGTGCCCCCTACCATGTTGGCGTATTGCAATGAAGGACTCAGGGAGCTTTGGTCCACGCACCCTGAGTTCTTCTACGTCAGCACGATACTGACATCCTACCCTGGCGATCTTGATTCACTCGCAAAGGAACTCCCCATCAATATCCACGGCACCAAGGCTTTGACCGACTACATCTGCGTTCGCATCTTTGAGGAAACAGGCGAGGATGCCGACAACGCTGCGAAGATGCAGATGCACCAGGACGATTACGATAGGGCGGTAAGCACATGAGCACGACTACCCCGATGAGCGACTTGTACAAGAAGATCACCCCGTACACCCCGGGACTCGACGGGGATAACCCGCTTCTACTCGATACGCTCAGGGACGTCATTATAGAATTTTGCAGGGAAACGCAGGCATGGTTCTGCACAATGGACGCAATCAATGTCAGGGACGGCGTGGACACCTACGACTTGGAGAATCCGAGCTACTCACGAATCCAGACGGTAGCACTCGTGACCCTTGATGAAGTGATACAGCTCCCATCCAGCGACTACCTCTTGCCCAACAAGCAGCAGATCGAACTCGTACATGAGCCAAGTAGCGATACAGCCACAGATGCCGAGGGACTCGTCGTGCAGGTGGTCTTGAAGCCCACAGAAGAGGCTATAATCGTCCCTAGCTGCCTCTACGAGGACCACAACAAGGCTTGGGCATGGGGAACCATAGCTCGTGTACTTACAATCCCTAAGAAGAGCTGGACGGACGTTAGCGGGGCCGCATGGTTTTACAATGAATACTGGCGGTATATCGCTGAGGCCAAGATTGATCAGAGCCGTGGCGGGATGAACAAGGAATTACAGGCAACCTCACCACAACCGTTTGTACCGAGAGGATATCGCTCAAACCCGTATTACTTCTAAGGAGCCAAAATGGATGCACTCATATTTCATGCGAATGACCAGCTTCCCGATCTCGAGCTGAGAGTTGGGGATATCGAGTACGATTGCTGGGTAGACCTATCCGCTACGGCCACAGAAGTCTACTGGAAATTCAGGGAGAAAAGTACCACGAGCATCCTTGCCTCTGGAAAATGTTCCAAGCTGTACAGCGGGACTACGGGCTACTGCCTGCTGTCTTGGGAGAACACCGACCTTGACGATCTCGATGCTGGCTCCTACGAGCTTGAGATAACGACGTGCTTTGAAGTCAGCACAGGGACCCTCACAGGCGCAACGGTAGCAAGTCCTGTAGTAATCACCGATGTAGCACATGGCCTGACAACCGGAGATGAGGTCTACATTTCAGGCGTAGTGGGCATGACCGAACTGAACGATGAGATTTACACCGTAACAGTGATTGATGCCGACAGCTTCTCACTCGATAGCGTCGATGGAAGCGCGTACACGGCCTACACGAGCGGCGGCACATGGGAGAAGCTCACAGGCCGGCAGACCAGCAACAAGTATTTCTTTGAGGGACAGGAAGATACCAACTGGGACAGCAAATCATTGCCCATCAAGATGCGGGCCGATTTCTAAGGAGACACTATGAACTGCCAAGATGCTAACACGGGGATAAAGATTCAGGTTTCCAGCAAAGCTGCGAATATCGCGTTTGGCATTGCTGTATCAGGAACGGGCGATACCCGCACGATAACGATCTCCACGAACACGGCAGGAACCTACCTATTCAGGGTATGGCTGATCGATGACAGCACAGATCCGAACCAGTTGACTCCTACAGTTCCGAGTGGTGATTCTACTGTGGAATGGTTTAGGACAACCAATTCAAGTGGCGTACTGACTTTAAATGTAACACACGACGGCACACACAACTGGTATCCAGCAGCGACCCTGCTTGGCCCTGTTGGAGTCGGTGACGTCCTTCAGTACACGTAAGGAGCCTTCTGACATGAGAAAGAACATTGCAATTATCGGAGCAACGCTGGCCCTCGCCTTCCTGATAAGCGGAAGCGTTTTAGCTCAGAGCCTGAACAAGACGCCTTCATCGGACGTTCTGGTATCAGCCTTTGGGAGTGACGGACGTACAGGAACCACATTGACCAACTTCATCACCACCTACGGGACACGGGAATTACGCGCAATCATCGATGGTGGGAAGTGGGATGTAACCAATAACGTCACATGGCCTACGAATATGACCGTGAGTGTGACTCCTGGTTCATGGTTCGAGATCACCAATAGCGTTGTCATGGATTTTCAGAGCAACAGCCTTGAGGCCGCAGATTGGGCCTTATTCGCTGGGTCAGGAAGTGCGACAGGCGCGGCATCCTTTCTGTACCGCTGGCCGATTTGGGGCGATGAGGGCGACTTTCACATCGGAGATGGCCGACTCGGAACAAACGTGTGGAATATCAGTACTAATATT
>Ga0207997_1001186_pt1 | contig 13560 bp, 17 predicted proteins | sample AntAceMetag02UKN_FD_184777 | JGI IMG/M metagenome (GOLD analysis project Ga0207997, IMG submission 184777) | Saline lake microbial communities from Ace Lake, Antarctica - Antarctic Ace Lake Metagenome 02UKN (SPAdes) (version 2) | ecosystem: Environmental > Aquatic > Non-marine Saline and...
AGGTTCATGGTTAAGCAGTTGGAGTCGCAGTACGCTCCTGTAGCGGAGGTCGGGGCGGCGTGGGCTGGCAGAATGAAGGAGTTTTGCACTACTGTCCGGGCGTGGAAGAACAACCTTTCAATCCTTTTAGCAGACAAAAGTGCGAATGAGATCAAGGCGATTCTGGACCGTGAGGCCGAAGCGGTCATAACTGCATACGTAAGGGATGGTAAATGGACACCGAGCAAGGAAACCTCTACGGAAGATTAGACTGTGAGATACTGGCGTCAGCGCCCTCCCTCGGATTCAACGTCTCTGAATACGCTGATAACAGGCGGGTGCTCCTGCCCCGAACCTCAGCAGAGCCGGGTCCATGGAGAACAAGTCGGGCTCCCTACCTCAAGGGGATTATGGATTCCTTCTCAAACCCTGATATTATGGAGATCGACTTCGCAAAGGCGGTTCAGACGGGTGCTCCACTTGCCCTTGATACACCTATTTTGACGGTTGAAGGGTGGACTACGATGGGTGAAATCAAGGCTGGGGAGACGGTCTATGATGAAGGCGGATATCCTGTAACTGTTCTGGGTGTATCTGAAAACTTTGAGGGGCGCACCTGTTATGAAGTAACCTTTAGTGATCATAGTAAAGTCGTTTGTGATGCCTCTCACTTGTGGTCGGTCACTGATGAGAAGAGCTACAGGTACCCCAAGCAGAGGGTTTTGGAGACAGAGCTTATAGCGAAGTCGTATCGTTACGGAAGGCAGAACATCTTTGCAATCCCTGTCACGAAGCCTCTCTCCTGCCCTGTGGTGGAACCTCCTATTGATCCATATACTCTCGGATGCTGGTTGGGCGATGGGAATTCATTATCCAATCAGATCACCTCACATCTGGCTGATGTTTATGAGGTTGCTGGGTACATTGAAGGAGGTGGGCATAGAGTCGAGGTTCGCAACCCAGCTTGGGTAAAAGGGGATACCCGAAACATAATTATTGACAGGGTTGTAAGGGATGAGGTGCGATGTATTAGGGGTCATGAACTGGATGTAGTAGGGACATTTGTGAATAAGAGCGGTAGTATTTGCTGTCGTGAGTGCCATCGGCAGTTCTCAAAGCATTACCAGTACGGTTTTGTTATGGACCGGGTTCTCGATCAATCTAAAGGGTTATATAAAAAGCTCTATGAAGCAGGGTTGATAGGTAATAAATATATCCCAAGGCTTTATCTCCGGGCTTCCTATCGGCAACGCCTTGCTCTCTTGCAGGGGCTTATGGATACAGACGGGGATATAACCCAGAAAGGCCGGTGCTGTTTTACGAATAAAAGTAGTCAGCTTATTGATGGTGTCTTTGAACTCCTTATGACGCTGGGTATCAAGGCAGTTATAAGTTCGAGGGCAAGTAGGAAGAAGGTGTTTCCGAATGGGAAAGCTTACATCTCCGCGCCTTATTATCGTATCGAGTTTATGGTTTATGAAGATAAGCAGGTCTTTAGATTAAGGAGGAAGGCTACTCGAATCCCTTCCCGTGAGGGACGTAGGACTACCGAGACGGAACGAAGGAGAATCACAGGTGTCCGGGAGGTTAGTAGCAGACCAGTTCGGTGTATCGAGGTAGCTTCTGATAACCATCTTTTTCTGGCGGGGAAGTCTCTCATCCCTACGCATAACTCGGAAGCCATGTACAACATGATGTGCTGGGCGATAGAGGAAGCGCCGGCACCTATGATGATGGTATTGCCTACTCTGGAGATCGCAACATACGTTTCCCGGAATAGAATACAACCAATGTTCGAGGCTATCCCCTCCATCTATGCGAGACGCTCCCCAGACCCCAACGAATATAATTTATACGAGATGATCTTTGAGGGAATGGTCTTTAATCTCGCTGGGGCCAACTCTCCTGCCTCTTTAGCCACCCGCCCGGTGCGGTACCTCTTCTTTGATGAGACTGACCGCTTCCCTGCCTACGCGGGGCGAGAGGGTGAGCCTATCGGGATAGCCACAGAGAGAACTCGGACCTTCCGGAATCGGAAGATCGTTCTGGTGTCAACTCCTACGGTAGTCACCGGGCAAATCTGGAAAGCATACAAGGCCGCTCGGCTTCGGTACGAATATTATGTCCCATGTCCGTTCTGTGGCCAGATGCAGGTGCTCCAGTTTATGTATCCGCATCCTGAGAAGAAAGAGGAGAGGGTACTGCGGGTGTTATGGGATGGTGAATTGATCCCGGAGAACTATGATAATCTCCTTTTTACCTCATGGTATGAATGTCCATACTGTAACGGTCATATGCTGGATTACATGAAGCCCGAAATGTTGGCAAAAGGTCAGTGGATTGACCAGTTTGGGGTTCCTCTGGACCCCCTCCACAGTGACTCAAGGACCGTATCCTTTCACCTCAATACGCTCTATTCTCCGTGGGTGACCTTCGGGGAGATGCTAAACAAGTATCTGATAACCAGAAATGACCCAGAAGAGTATATCAACTTCATAAATCTCTGGCTGGGTGAGCCTGTTAAGGACGAAACAACGATAGAGATCGATGATAGGCTGGACTCTATTACCGTTGAGTATGACCCGGGGAAGATTCCCGAGGAAGCTGTGGTCTTGATTGAGACAGTCGACGTGCAGAAATATTATCTTCAATACGTGGTCCGGGCGTGGTCCCTTGAACGAGAATCATGGCTGATCCGTGAGGCGACGGTCGGTGACTTCGACGAGCTTGAACAGGAACTCCTCTCCATGCAGTACCCGAGTGCTGATCCTTCGGTATTGTACCGTCCTCGGATGGTTCTGATAGATGCTGGGTACAGAACGGAAGAGGTTTATGATCTGGTTCGAAAATATCCCAAGTTTATACGGGCTACCAAGGGCGCTTCCGGGCCCATGGCCACCCCATATTCAGCTCGAAAGATGGAGGTTTACCCGGACGGGAGAAGGATGCCCGGTGGTGTTACCCTCTGGTTGTTCGATACGATGTATTGGAAGGATGCGCTGGCGCGGCGGATAGGGGTTGGAGATGATGGTGAGCCCTTACTGGATACATGGCATCTACCAAAGGGGGTGTCTGAAGCTTATATCAAACAGCTAACTGCAGAGGAGAAGGTCACATCTCGGAACAGGCGATCTGGTAAGGTGACAACTGTATGGCAGATTAAGCAAGGGCGGAAACGAAACGAGGCGTTTGACCTCGAAGTACTCCAGTTACTCGGAGCTGATATGCTGGGTCTGAAGTTCTATGCAGGACAGAAGAGAGTGTTCTTATCTGATGGGCCGCCGATTAAGAAAAAGACCCAGAAGATAGTCGTAGCAAAACCAGCGGCTAAATCGAATTGGATGACAAATGGAAGATAAGAAAGCCTGTGATACATTCATAACGATCCAAGTAGCGGCAGACATTCTATCCTGTACTCCGCAGTTTATATATACGCTGATTGGGTCCGGTGATCTGAAGGCCATCAAGCTGGGTAGCCGTGCCTTGCGTATCTCTGTAGAATCTCTCCATAATTTCATCGACAATAACTGGGTCGATCCTGAGACTTATCGCGTGGAAGAGGATGAAAAGAAGCCTCTGAAGCGTGGTGGAGCTGTCACAGCGGGAGCCCGGTCTGAATTCATGTCTCGATAACCTACCTTTTTTTCAACCGAATACGTTCGAAGAATGTGGGCGGCATTGAAATGATTCAAAACTATTGGTAGTCTGGCATCACTTGTTACTCCTCGGAGGGGCAGATGAGCGATGCTACATTATTAGCCGCAATAGATACAGCCATTTTACAACTCGTTGCCGGACAGCGTAAAGTTATGCTGACGTTCGGAGACAAATCCATTCAATACGGACAGACAAACCTTGCAGACCTCAGAGCACTCAGAGACTCGACCGCCGCGGATATTGCGACAGCGGCAGAGGTCACTGCTCCTCCCAAGTATGTGTTAGCCAGATTCAGCAAAGGACTCTAATGAAATACCTTTCGATTCTCGATCATCATGGTAGACAAATCCCTGTGAAGGCGAGTGGTTTTCAGGGTGCTGGTTCCGGGCGTAGGCTTGGGGCATGGTCTCCATCTACATCGGGGCCTACCTCTATTGTAACTAATAGCTTATCTTCTCTTCGTTCTCGCTCTCGGGACCTTATACGGAACAATCCACTGGCTGATGGGGGCTCTGATGACTATGTAGCCACCGTGATTGGGACCGGGCTGAAGCCTCGCTGGTATAAGCTGGATACTGAGGAACGTGCGGTGATGCAAGATCACTGGGCCGATTGGTGTGAAGAGGCCGATCTTACTGGGAAGCTGAGCTTTTACGGGCTTCAAAGTCTCGTATGTCGCGGTCTCCTCGATGCTGGTGAGTCACTCACACGAATCATAAGAACTCCTGTCCGATCCACGGATAAGTTTCCTCTCAAGCTTCAGGTCTTAGAGGCTGACCATCTTGATGAGAAGTATTCCATGAAGGTGAATAATAAGATGATCCGCATGGGTATCGAGATCAATGATATGGGTATCCCTGAGTTCTATCATCTCTGGAAAGAGCACCCGGGTGAATCGTTCATCGGAAGTAACCTTGATCGTGTAGCGGTACCTGCAGATGATATAATGCACGTCTTTAAAGTTCTCCGGGCAGGTCAGTTGAGAGGCCGTCCGGGGCTGTCCTCGATCATCGTAAAGCTTTATGACCTCGATCAGTATGATGACGCGGAGCTGATCCGTAAGAAGGGCGCGGCAATGTTCGGCGGGTTCCTGTACGAGGAGGAGAAATCCAAGGATTATCCTGACCCGACAGAGTATCTGGGGCGAAGTGATGGTGTAGATTCAGAGGATCAAAATATAATAGCCTTTGAACCGGGAACCTTTCCGAAGCTTCCTCCGGGTCTGAAGGTGGAATTCTCTGAACCCGTTGATGTGGGGGAAATGTATGACCCTTGGATGAAGAAACAGTTACGAGATATAGCAAAGGGGTTTGGGTTGACATACGATATGTTCACAGGTGACCTCTCCAACGTGAACTTTTCAAGTATTCGGGTTGGGTTGAACGCCCTGAAGAGGCGTGTCACGCAGTTACAGCAGGAAGTTATCATCTTCCAGTTTTGTCGTAAGGTTATGCAGGAGTTTTTAAGATCGCTGGTGCTTACCGGGCGGCTGGGAGTGAGAGAATACACACGGAAGTACAGTGATGTCCTCTGGACCCCGGACAGGTGGCCCTCTGCCAACCCGTTGCAGGATTCACAGAATGACTTATTGGAAGTACAGGCCGGATTCGCTTCAAGGTCTAAGAAGGTGAATGAACGTGGCGAAGATGTGGAGAAGGTTGATAAGGAACAGACTGAAGACCTTGCTCGGGAGACGACCTCCGGTCTTGATTACTCTTCGACCGTAAGATTGCAGACAGGAGCCGGTGATGAATAACGCTAATCCTTTGAGGTTTTTTACTAATCCGTTGCTGATGGAATTCACAGCGGTTCAGGATTTGATGGGTATGCTCAACACTCGGGCCGCGTTGCTGGACTTTAACCCTCAAGCCATAACGCAAAATACGGTAAACCGCTCCGCTGTCATCGCTGTCCATGGGGTTCTCACATATAGACCTGACATAATCTCCATGCTTTTCGGAGATGGGACAGATTATATGTCTATCCGGGAGCAGTTTCAGGCCGCTCTGGATGATGGTGACACAGACAGAATCATTCTCGATGTTGACTCTCCCGGTGGAGAGGTTGCCGGGATGTTCGATCTTGCAGACGACATCTTCAACGCCAGAGGAAAGAAGCCGATCATCGCAGTTCTCAATGAATCTGGATACTCGGCGGCGTATGGTATCGCAAGCTCCGCAGATAGGATTTATGCACCGCGAACAGGCGGTGCTGGTAGTGTCGGTGTTATAGCCGTTCATATTGATCAATCAGGGTATGATGAAAAGCTGGGGGTGGCGTATGAAGTAATCAAGGCTGGACAATTTAAGGATGACTTTGATCCTCATTCCCCGCTCAGTGCAGATGCGCGTGCGAGGATTCAGGCTATAATTGACGCGGACTATGAGTTATTCGTTAACCTCGTAGCACGGAATAGAGGACTTAATCCTTCTGACGTGAGGGCTCAGGAGGCCGGTCTTTATTACGGCAAGGCCGCTGTTGATGCTGGGTTGATAGACGCGGTTCAGTCGTGGAAACAGGTGGCAAGCAAGTATCAAATACGAAAAGGAGGTTTTGATATGCAGACTATCGTAGATCAGGTACGAGCCCTTATATCAGGTGATAAGGAGACTGATGAGGCCAAGGTTATTGAGGCCATGGGTTATGTGCCGAAACTGGCAGAGGGGGCTGTGGTAACGACCGCTATTGATATGCAGGCTGGAATTGATGCGGCTGTACTGGCGGCTCTGGAGACGGCAAAGGCGGCGGCGAAGACGGAGCTTGAGACAGCGGTTTCCGGGGTAACGGAGAATATCAACGGGCTGGTTGAACTCTGTACCCTGACCAAACGGGTTGATCTTCTCGGAGGGTTTATCAATGAGAAGCTGAGCCTTGATGATGCGAAGGTAAAGCTCCTCGCGGCTCAGACTCCGGGTGATCCGAACCATGTGATTTCAACCGTATCAGGAGTCTCATCGGGTGGACCGAATGCCCTTCTCGATGATGCGAAGGAACGGGCTGAGAAGAAAAAATAATACGTCACGCGTGACGTAAAAGAAGGAGGAATTAAGATATGTCCGTTATTATTGAAAGTAATTACCTTCGGGATATAATTCGGAGTGAGCTTGATGAGGCAGGCCGATTTTCCCGTAAGCAGGTGACCGTTGTTGATGGGCAGGAGGTTTCCATGGGGTCAGTCCTCGGGAAAGTACTCTTTGATACTCCCATCGTCGGCACGGCGGCTGTCGGGAATACCGGAGGAGGTACGGTTGCGTCGGTGCTTGCAAAGGCTAAGACTCAGGTAGGGACGTACACGATCACCTGTACGGAATATACCGCGAGTCCCCTCGCCGCTGTGTTCGAAGTTTATGATCCTGACGGGAACCGAATGGAAGATGCAGCCTTGGGCGCGAACTTGAATGAACAGCTTGGTTTCTTGATCGCGGACGGCTCCCCGGTTATTACAGTGGGAGATGAATGGACAGTCGCTGTAGCGGTAGGCTCTGGCGAAGTCCGGGCAATCAATTTCGATGGTGTGGATGGGACCCAGAAGGCATACGGAGTTTCCATCGCGGCCTACGACGCTTCTGACGCTTCTGTTGAAGGCGTAGCAGTCATGAGGGATGCTGTGGTTATTGAAGCAAATCTCATTTGGCCTACCACTTCACCGGAAGTAACTGATGCAGAAAAAGCACAGGCCATGCGTGAGCTGGCCGTGGTAGGAATCGTTCCCCGGGATGAGGGATAACGACGAAGCACAATAATTAGATAAGGAGGAACTATTAAGATGATTCTCAATCCGTTTGAAACAGATAATTGTTTTGACTTCGTGTCCCTTACGCAGTCGATCAACATACTCCCGAACAACTATGGGAGAGTTGGTCAGTTGGGCATATTCCCTGATAAGGGTGTGCGGACCAGATCGATTATCGTAGAAGAGATGCACGGTGTTCTCAACCTGCTCCCGACTCTGCCTGTGGGGGCTCCCGGAACTCAGAACAAGATGGGAAAGAGGAAGGTACGGAACTTCACCGTTCCGCATATCCCTCTGGATGATGCTATCCTTCCCAGCGAGTATGAGGGAATCCGTGCATTTGGTTCGGAGACGGCAGTAGCTACGTTGTCCACGGTGATGAACGATCACCTTCAGGCGGCGCGGAACAAATTTGATATCACTGTCGAGCATCTCCGTATGGGGGCATTGAAAGGTGAAATCCTTGATGCCGATGGTACGACCCTATACGATCTTTTTGATGAGTTTGATATCACCCAGAAGACCGTAAACTTCGCCCTTACGACATCCACCACGGACGTTCCGGCGAAGTGCCGAGAGGTCATCCGTCATGTTGAGGATAACCTTAAAGGCGAGGTTTATACGTCAATTCGGTGCCTGTGCTCCAGCGTGTTCTTTGATGCGCTTATCAGCCATGCCATTGTCAAGGGGTACTATCTCAACCACGCGGCGGCGATGCAGTTAATTAGTGGTGATCCGAGAAAGGGTTTTTCCTTTGCGGGTATTACCTTCGAAGAGTATCGCGGAACTGCCACGGACATCGACGGGACGACACGTCAGTTTATTAAGACTGAGGATAGCCCTGTTAAGGGTTGGGCGCACTTCTACCCCGAGGGAACTTCACAGTCCTTCAACACGATCTACGCACCCGCGGACTTCGTGGAGACGGTGAACACCATCGGTATGCCCCTGTATGCCAAGCAAGAACTGGCAAAATTCGGGCGAGCCATTGACCTGCATATTCAGAGCAACCCGCTCCCGATATGCTATCGACCGGCCCTGTTGGTGGAAGGAACCTCCAGAAGCTAAGGGGAGGAGGTTGTCATGTTTAGTTCAGTTACAACTGGTAAATCTCAGGGTGACGGTGCATTCAATGTTGAACTTAGTTATTTTGACAATATGTACCGTCATCAGGTTCAGGTAGAGGTAAGCGCCGCTCCGCTCGCTGGCACCTTAACGGTCGCTGTGCGATCTCCAGAAGCAACAGATTTTGTTGATTTGGATGGGACGTTTGACCTTACCGGTGATGACCTGCTAAAGATATTCGGGCCTATATTCGCGGCAGAGATTCGCTTTACTCCGGCAGGCTTTGATGCCGCCAAAACCTATAACGTAATCGTTACTTCCGGGGTAGCAGGATAATGGCACCTGATAAGAATTTCAGGCCCACTCTTGTTACTGCTACTCTGCAAACCCCGGTTGTGAACGCTAATCCGGAACTTGTCAACGGGGGGGCGCAGGCCGTTCTCGACTCGAATGGTCTGCCCCTGCTCGATTCGGATGGCAGGGTGATTTATGGGGCTTCGTGAGGTATTTATAGAGGCGTTTCCGGGTGTGCTTGATGATGCAGGAGAGGACGCGAGCTTTACCCCTACCGTGGGCGATTCTATCCCGGCGATCAAGATACTCATAGACTTTGATGTTTTACTACAACCCTCCGGGGTTGATCCTCAGACTTGGATAAAGGGAACGGTTATCTCAACGGCCCTGTCCCTGTTTGAGGCTACTCCACGAAGGGGAGACTATTTCACGTATGATGCAGTTGATTATACGATTCAGTCGATCATAAAGAATGATGGTATCGAGATCCAAATGCAGGTGGTCTAATGGCACAGGCGAATGTGACAGTCAAAATGGACCCGATTCAGGTCGCAGATTTGATGCGATCCGTTGGTCAACTCCCCGGGGTAGCAAGCCTCGTTCAAAAGAGGGCCATCAATACAGCTATTAAGGGCGCTAAAACCAATATGTCGAAGTACGTTCGGCAGATTCTTACCATCTCAAAAACAAATCTTGATAAGTATATAACCACCTCCCTTGCCAACGATGTTCATCTTGTCGGGGTCCTGCGGATAGACAAGAAGGATACCGGGGCTCTCCGTATGGGGTATTTCAAGAACCTGAAGCAGTTGAACGCAGGCGCCCGGGTGAAGGTTTATAAGAAGAAGGCGGCGCAGATGATTCCGGGGTCCTTCATTGAGACGATGAAATCTGGGCATAAGGGTATCTGGACAAGGGAATATGACAAGAAGGTTCATACAGGCCGTCCTGTTAATAAGCCTTTCGCCAAATTTCCAAGGATGTACAGGTTTCCGATTAGGCCAATCTTCGGGCCTAAGCTCCAGACAATCGTAGAGGACAATAGCGTTTATCCGGTGGTTGTTAAAGAGGCCAATGAGCGCCTCATGAAAGAAATGGACCGAGAGCTTAAATATGAAATGAGTAAATTATAATGGACACCATACGAGAACTTATCATAGCGCAGTTTGTAACCCGGGCGGCTGTCATTAAGAAGAGTGGAGGATACCTCTCTGATTGTGGTCTGTCTGTATTCCGGGCTGATGTCTCTATACCAGAAGAGTCGGTCCCGTATCTGGTTGTCATCCCGCAGGTAGAGCTGACGGCGCTGATGAACGGGAAGCAGTTTACTGTTATGCCTGTCGACCTCGTTGCCGTGCATTACTTCGGGGCAAAGGCTGTAGAGATGGGAGATGCTACTGAGTCCTTGAGCGCCTCTGTCTGGGGAGAGAAGCTTCTAGGTGATCTTATCAAAGGATTCTCCGGGCGTGATTGGATTCGGTTACCTCGATATGATGATTCAATTCATTATGCTGGGGGCGGGGTGCCTCAATACCCGGAAGATGGAAGTGTTACCGTTGGGACTTTGGCAACTTTCAATGTCTCATATTATACAATGCTCGGAAATCCGTTTGCTCAGGTGTAGATATGAACCGTGTACTGATTATATATGGAGCCGCTCCCTGTGTTGATGAAGATTATACTGCGGCTATAAAGCTCGCTGGGGTTGCTGATGTGGTAGGAGTTGGCCTTGATACGTCTGAGGTTCGCCTACCCTTCGATTGGATAGTCACGTTACACCCTGTAGAGGCGCAAGAGATTAAAGAGCGCCGTGCGGCGGCTGGGCTCGGAGAGATCATAATCGTAGCGCATGAAAAACAGAACTGGGAGGTTGATGTCCTTGAGCCCTATACTCCCCCTACGGGGTCCTCAGCCCTATTAGGCGTAGATCATGGGATTACCCTTGGCTACAAGAAGATCGTCCTCTGCGGGTGCCCTCTGACCGGAAAGAACGCAGGGGGACATGAATACTCGAGACTTCGGGAGGGCTGGGTATTCCAGAAGGATAAGGTCGATGGTATTGTGAAGTCAATGTCGGGCTGGACAAAGGAACTGCTCGGAGAACCCACGGAGGAGTGGCTTGATGAAGGATAATCTAATTATACTTGGGGCCGCGCCCTGTGTGTTTGACGACCTGAAAATGATACAGGATCAAGATCGGTTTGACTTCATGGCGATCTGTAAGACTCCTGCCTTGGAGGTCATTCGTGATATCAAGTGGTTCGTCACCCATGAACCGAACATTGATCTAATTGCGGCGATGCAGATGAGAAATGATGCTGGGTTTATAGCTGATTTTAAGACGTTCTCCAATGAGCCATATCTGGGAATCAATTATGTCGTAGATGATCTTACCCCTCCTACCTGCTCATTTGATTGTAATCCCCGGCTGGGGTCACTGGATGAAAGAAATCAGCACTACTTCTCCGGGTCCTCTGCGCTCTTAGGTGTGAAGGTCGCTCTCCGGTTGGGATATAAGAAGATCGTAATCACAGGCGCTCCGCTTAACGAAGGCCGCTACTGCTGGTTTCAAAAGGGCTGGGCTTTCATAGCTGATGCGTTGCTCCGGTGTCCTATCAGGGGAACAAGCGGGTTCCCCATGGAGTTGTTAGGGAAGTATACAGAGGAGTGGTTTAATGAGCGATAACGTCACTATCAGCAAGGTTTTTATTGACGAAGGAAAGCCTGAACAGGTGCTCATCTCCGAAGGCTCCCTGTCCAAGGGTTATGCTGAATGTATCGCTGGGCGCTGGGATGAAGGAAGGCGAATGATAATTGAGCATCTTGCAGATATGTACACTGTCCGGCTCCACGAGAGGTCGACATCTGATTACGTGAAGCAAATTTGTTTTGAGCGCGGAATTGCATATCAGGATGAGAAACAGAAGCAGGAGATGGATATTGTTCTTGAAGCGGCATCCCGCCGTTTCGATGAATTACACGCTCCAGTGTTTCGGAATATAATCAAACTTGGATATCAGTCTGTATGGAGTGGATACCCTATTACCATGACCAAGGTACAACATCGGTATTTCGTGAGGGATGGTAAGAATAGAAGCTCGATTCTCGCGGCACTTGGAGCAAAACAAATACCAAACGTGGAGGTAGATTGATTATGAGGTATCTTACTTTTGAGAAGTTTGAGGCGAACGCCAGTTTGGACCCAGCGTGGAAAAGCTATCGCGCCCGGTGGGGATATCATGAGCTCGCTATCGAGATGCTGAAGGAATTGAATCTCACTAAGCCATCATCGGTTCTGGAGATTGGTTGCTTCGGGGCTCAGATCGTTCCTCAGAGTCACACGATGGAGCTTCCGGGGAGCCCATGGCAGATCGGTGGATACAAGCCGAGGACACTTCATGATGCTCGACTCTTCCCATGGCCTTTCAAGGATAATCGCTTTGAAGTCGTGGTTGCCCTCCGGGTCTGGCACCATCTCGCCCCTACACAGAAACAGGCGTTTTTGGAAGCGAAGAGAATCGGCAAATACGTTCTCATCGCCTGTCCTGAGCAAGAGGTTGTCGGTGAGAGTATCCTGCGTGAAGAGTTTGCTGAATGGAATGGGGGTCCGCCCCTGAAGCAGGTTGATCTCGGAGCATGGGGGATGGTCTATCTCTTTGGGAGAGACTGATATGGATTGGGAAAAAGACGTTACGATATGCTGTCTGAAGCAGGGGGAGAAGTATGGGCCTGATTGGGTGAACCGTCTTTACAGGATGGTTCAGAATACAGGCCAGCTTATAGGATTTTCCTTCGTGTGCTTTACCGATGACACGGAAGGGATCGATCCTTGGATTCAGACCGAACCGCTTCCCTATGATGCTCTGGGCTGGTGGGGAAAGATGGGGCTGTATATGCCAGCACTCCCCGGTGTCGAGACACGGAGAATCTTGTACCTCGACTTGGATGTGGTCATCACAGGCGATCTCCACAAGATGCTTGAGCTGAAGACGGACTTCGCTATTATGAGAGATTATCCATCGGCGCAGTTCGGAGACAATACCTTTACAGGACGGCAGGGAAACACCTCCGTTATCTTGCTGACCGTAGGCTCTCATACTGAGATATGGGATGGGTATATGGATGAGCTGATCGGGGAAAGAAAGCATCTTCACTGGGGAGATCAGGAGTGGCTGAATATGAGGTTCCCCGGAGTCTTTGACAGGCTCCCGGAGGAATGGGTACAGAGCTATAAACTGCATTTTCTACAGGATGAGTTTCCGAAGAAGTGCATGGTCGTGGCGTTCCATGGAGAACCTAAGCCGTGTGACTGTGAAGGTTGGGTTAAAGAGTTGTGGGGGGAATCTTAATGAAGGATAAAGTCACGATAGGGGCGTGCTGGGATGGTGGAGACTACTATTCCTTTGACTACGTGAACCGGCTGTATAATTCCGTTGAAAGGAATACCACGCATCCGTTTGATTTCGTCTTATATACAGGCCCCAAGGCTCCGCTAAACCGTGACTTCAAGTTGATAAATCCGAACATCAAGATAGTTCAGACTCAGCTTGGTTGGTGGTGGTCCGGGGTGCATCTCTGGGCTAAGAAGCCAGCGGGAGTAGAAACGAAAACTCTGCTGTATCTTGACTTGGATATAGTGATTATTGATAACATTGACCCGTTGCTGGAGTTCTCCTCTGACCATGCGTATATGAAGGATTACCCCTCTCGGCATTGTCCTCCGGGTCTGGAGGGAGATGGGAATTGTTCGGTTGTTCTAATGCGTAATGGTGCAGGACACGAAGTCTGGGAGACGTATGATAAGGCAGGCCGTCCGAACTGGAATCCACTGG